>Ga0209653_1000017_pt1 | contig 139090 bp, 150 predicted proteins | sample SaaInl6LU_22_DNA_FD_184644 | JGI IMG/M metagenome (GOLD analysis project Ga0209653, IMG submission 184644) | Marine microbial communities from expanding oxygen minimum zones in the Saanich Inlet - ESP_116LU_22_DNA (SPAdes) (version 2) | ecosystem: Environmental > Aquatic > Marine > Intertidal... | reverse complement strand
ACCTAAAACTTGTCCAGAAGGTAAAGAACTAAATGAAGAAGGTACTAAATGTATTAAGAAAAAACTTCAAAAAGAAGATTGTCCAGAGGGTAAGGAACCAAATGAAGCTGGTACTAGATGTGTAAAGATAAAAAAACCAAAGGCTTGCTCTAAAGGTAAGGTTTTAATCGATGGAGAATGTTTTGATCTCCAAAAAGTTCAAAAAAGACAAGGTATAAAATCATTGGGTCTTGAAAAAAAAAATAAACAAGATGAAAAACTACTTAAATCTTTGTAACCTCAAACAACTTAAAAAGATTATCTAAAGAAATCAATGTATTTTGACTTCCTCCTTTGAAGTTATTTGAGGTTTGAATTCTTTTTCTTCCTTGAGATTGTTGATCTAAACCGGAAAAAAAATTTTTTAAATCTTCTACCTCTTTTTGAAAATCTTGATATTTGTTTTTTTCGAATAAAATTTTGTCTGTAATATTTTTATCTCGTATGTCCAAACCTTCCATTTTTTTTACTAAATTATCTAATTTTGTGATTTGAAATCGAATTTCATCGAAAATTTCATCTATTATATGTTTTATATCATGTACCAATGTCAAAGTGCTTTTTCTCTTGAGAGAAAACGCTTGAAGTAAATTTTCTTGAATTAGATTCATTTGATTCCGAATATCTTCGTCTTTTTTCAACATTGAATCCCCTGTATTTGAATGGGTGTTTATAATAAAATCAAATATTTCCCTTATTTCTGTATATTTCAATATCATTTTATCAATGTCTCGAGGTAATGTTGCTTTTTGATTTAAATATACAATATCTTCGTATGTTGCGACATAATTTTGTTTGTTGATTATTAATTCGATTTGTTTTAATCTTTTTTTGGGTGGTAGCATTGGTAGCTGAAAATTTTCTTGAGATATTTCATCATATATTTTTATTGAAATATCCGATCTATGAGAATACATTTTTTCTAAAATATTTTTCAATGTTTTGTTTTTAAAAAAATCTTTGTTATTGTAAATTAAAATTTTGCTTCCTGTACTTTTTCTATTTTCTTCATCTTTGTCAGATTGTGTTTTTGGTTTTTCGGTATCTAATTGTTCACATTTAGCATCAACTGTATTACCAGTTCCGAGTAATAAAAAACATTCTTCATTTTCAAAAACCTTTTTCATATTACAATGTAAGGCTATTGTAAATAACCATTTATCTACTGTCGTAAGTAGATTAGTGCTATTTGGTACTACTTTAAATTTAAAAGCAAAATATAATTGTGAAAAATCACCCAATGCTTTCATCATTAACATAAAAGAATTAAATATATCTTTGTTGTTAAACTGTTTTTTCAATTTTTCAAGAACTTCGGGTACTTCAGCTTGTGTTACAACATTCCATATTTTATCAATTGAAAATATACCACTTGTTCCAACTTCAAAAGTATGTGCAATTGTTTCTCCTTTGTATGATATATTAAAGGTAAAATTATTATTATTGATCTCTTGAAGAATTATACCAACATCTTTTAAATCTGAATAAATATTTTTTAAATATATGATAGCTTCGTTAAAAAAATTTATTTGCCTTTGCAAATCAAGATTTTCAGAGGTTCCTTGTTGACACGGAGAAGGATCGTATATTGTTGCTATAGTACGAGTTATTTGATTTTGTTGATAAATATGACCCAATGCAACAGGGACTGTATCAACAAAGACATGACCATCAATTGGTATTTGTTTGATTGAATTGTAATTTTTAAATATGTTTTCGCCAATAATACAATTCAATGGATTTGATTGGCGATAATCACTTAATTTTCGAAGAAACATTTTATTTTCAAAAGTATGTAATGAGCCTAAAATATGTGTATTAGTAAATTTTTTTTGTATTTCAACAAAATTAAAAAACTTATCCGCATCGTTTTTAAAAGCAAAATCATGAAAATTATCTAAAATTAAATACATATTAGTTAAAGATTGTTCTTTATCAGAATATATGTTATATTGTATTTGAGTATTTTCCCCACCATTTTGTCCAGGATTATTGTTTTTTGAATTTTCCAATTGTTGCCGATGGTTTACTTCGCGTAATATTTCTTCCAAATTACTTAACAAATTGCTTAAAATAATATATGAAAATTCTCGATTATTTAAATATATATCAATTTTACCATATTCAAATTCTGATGTTGTTTTTAATTGCACAGATTGATATTGTATTTTTGATGGTGCAGATCGATATTGTATTTTTGATGGCACAGATCGATATTGTTTTTTTAATGGCACAGATCGATTTGATGTTTTTGATCTGGTATGAGCACTGTGAGTCCTGAAATCAGGCACACTCTTACGCACAAGATGCTTTCCTGATTCGGTAAGGTGGGACACATCTGCAAGTGGGAAAGCCGGTTGTGAATGTCGACTTGTGGTTTTTAATTGTTGAGATAATGGTAATGTTGTTAATACTTGTTGAGATAATGATGGATCCCCTCCTTTTTTTCTCATAATCAAATGTCTCTAATTTTATAAAATATTTTTATCAATTGATTTCCATGCACTCCACGAATATGACCTTTTCAAAATTTCATTTGTTTGAAGATTATTTCGCAAAGTAGAAATTTTTATATCTGTTATTGTATCATTATCCATAAGAGCAAATCCAAGTGCAATTGCTCCTCTTTCGCTTATCAGGCATTTACTGATATCTATTTTTTGCAAGGTGTCATTTTTTTGAATAACTTTTGCAATCGAACCCACACAAAAGTCATCAATTGGTGTCTTAGAAATTTTGATAGAGACGAGTGTGTTATTTTCAATAAGAGCATTAGACAAAGCAATAGCATCAGAATTATTCATATTTTTATTTATCAGAAATAAATGTTTGATTGTTTTATTCTTAGCAAGACATTTTGTAAAATCTTGAAAAGAATCTCGAAGAATATGATCATTAAAAACGATCTTGATTTTACTTGTTGTGTTGTTGAAAAAGATGTCTCTTAGGATGTTGTGATGAAATTTCATTATGATGATGATTTAAAAATAATTTATTATCATTTTTTAACAAAAAAATAATAAAAGTATAACGTTTCAATAAGATGATAACAGATTATTTATTTACATTTTTATTCATAATATCACCTTTATTTTTAGGGTTCACAGTTTCTCTTTTATTTAAAATTGACAAAGAATGGTATGACAATATTAAAAAACCAAAATTTGTTCCACCATCATATGTTTTCTCAATTGTCTGGTCATTATTATATATTTTATTCGGTACTGCTATGTTTCTCGGGTTGAATGATTTTGATTATAAATATTGGATCTTACCAGTTCTTCATTTTATATTAAATCTATCTTTTACTCCATTAATGTTCGGTCAAAAAAATCTTTATTTAGCATTAATTGCTACAATTCTGACATCTATAACTTGTATATTTGTGATGATACAGTTTTATTTGACTGAAAAAATGTTTTCTATTGTGTTATTAATACCATATTTATCTTGGCTTATATTTGCAACTTATCTATCATTTACAATATATAAAATGAATTTATGAATCATCAACGCAATGCTTGATTGAAAATTGAAAGGTTCTTATTTTTTTATATAATTTTCTTTTAGTATGAAACGAAACCAATGAGGGTTGTGATTCTTGTGGTTTTTGAGGACGCAATTTCATTATTGTAGATTTGGAAAACTTAAATTTCATTTTTTTATTCTTTTTTATTTTTGGAATTACTTTTGGATAATTGTTAAGAGTTGACAATGATTTTTTATAGACAAATGGAATCATTATATAATAATAATATATAAAAAGAAGTTTAATCAATATGCAAATCTTGTATATTATTTTTATAAGACTCTTTATATGATTGTAAAGGTTTTTTGAGAATTTGTTTTTCATTTAACCATTTTTCTGATAATACATTATATTGATTATTTTCATTTAGCAAAATATTATATAACAGTAGTGTTATAATAGCAATGAAGACAGATAGACTTATATTCTTTGTTGAATAATATATAATTGAAAAATACATAATCAATTGCATCAATGGGTGTTTCAAAATTTCTTCCTGTGCTTTTGTAACATTAACTTTCAAATAACGATTTCCTACCTGAAATAAAATGAAAATAATAGAAAAAAATGGATCTATATCAGGGGTCATTCTCTATAATATTATTATATTTTATATAAATTTTGGAAAATTATCATTAATATCTTCATCATTTTTTTTGTGAAGAGTTTCTTGTTTTGTAAATATTATATAATCAAAAATAAGAGCTATTGTACCAAGAAGTAGTAAAAGTCCCAATCTTAAATCCCAAATAATAACATAATATATACAAAGTAAAAGTATTAAAAATATCCATTTATTTTCGAAGAAATCTAAAATGAAATCAGGATATTGAACTGCTGGTCGTAATCCATATATAAGCAAATATCCTACTACGATACCTGTTAGTAAACCTTTTATAATTAAAAGATAGTTGTCGTAATTCATATCTCTTCTTATTTATAACATATCATAAAAATAGTTTTTATATTTTCTTTTCCAATATGTATATTAGAAGCAACATGAATTATAGTACTTTAAAAGAGGCATATAGTATCGATTCTTTTGAAAAAAAACCAAAAAAGAAAAAAATCAGAGTAGAAGACGATGATGAAATAACATATCCTAAAACTGAAAGAATTGAAAAATTTGAAAAAAGTGAGACACAGTCTGAAACTCATAAACAAGATATCAATGACTCTGAAACTCATAAACAAGATATCTTAAAAGAAATTGAACCATATTATGACGAAGAAATAGAAAAATATTTGAATATCAACGACTTCAATGAAAATATATCATATTTGAAAAATAACACATCACAAGAATCAAAAGAAATCAAAAATTTAAATGAAGATGTAAAAAATGCGGAATATAATAAATATATTGAACCAAAATGTATAGAAATTACAAAAAAAGAGAACCATGTAGATTCAAATGATACATTTATGAAAAATATGATAAATATTGGTCTATATATATTGGTTGGTTTATTGATTATCTTTATTTGCGATCAAATAACTGAAATTGCCATAAGTATCGGAATGAAAAAGACAGTATATATTCTCGAACCATATCTCCACAATATATAAGATAATGATGTGTTGAAAAAAATAATGAATCTCCCAATAACTCATCTTATTCTTGGACCCGGTGGAATGAAAGGAGTGTATTATATTGGCGTGATGCGATATCTATATATTGAGAATATTTATAAAAATATCAAACATATAGCAGGAACATCGATTGGTGCATTTTTTACAGTAGCCATAGCACTACGAATACCAATTGAATATCTTGAAAAAAGATTTTTAGAAATTCTAATATCAAAAGATAAGTTTAATATAAACCTTTCTTTTTCGAATGTCAACAAAATTATTGAAAATAAAGGTTTATTTAATTTAGATTTCTTGATAAGCATCATCAGGGACTATCTTGAAGAAAAATATGATGTTCAAGATATAAGTTTTTTAGATTTAATAAAAAAGACAGGGATCTTTATTTATATATCATGTTCTTGTTTAAACACGACAAAACATAAAACATTTTCATTTGAAAACACACCAGAAGAAAGTGTATTAGATTCATTGAGAGGATCGATGACATGTCCATTATTGTTTACTCCAGTTTTGATAAAAGATAATTTATATGTTGATGGTATAATATCTTTACAATATAATGTTGATAATTTTTTCACAGATATTTCAAATGAACAAAAACTTTATATTAATATATCAGAAACTAAAAAAAACAATTTAAGTATCATACCTTCATATGAAAATATTAATTTTACATCATATCTTATGAGAACCATTGCAATATCATATATACATGCTTTGAATACACGATATGACAAAAAACAAAAATGTGTTCTTCATTGTGATACAATATCAAACGGTTCATTTGATTTTCACATTAATAATAATAATTTGGAATTTTTGTTTAATGAAGAAAATTTTAATTCGATAATATTACAAGGATTTATTGACATATCAAATCATTTTAAAAAACGATATATCAAATAAATATAAAGGTTAAACTGAAATAATGATTTAATGGAAAGCATCATAAATAATTCATTTATATCTGGTGAAGATTCTTATAAAGAAAGATACTTCGAACCTATACCTGATTTATGCTATTCTTTGGAAAATGTAATAAATGGTAAATGGTGGATACCTTCAAAAACAGGTAAAAAACGAATCATGTTATGTGGTACATATCCCATTGCAGCAAGTAATGGATATTCTAAAGTTGTTTATTATATATCAAAATACTTGGGTGAAAAGAATGATATTGAATTGACTGTTTATGGTTTTCAAAATTTTGTAAAAACAAATGGTCAAAATATCAGAAATGATATTCCTAAATCTGTGAAAATTTATGATGCATATCTACATGAAAATCCAAAGAGACATGGGTTCGGAGAATTAGAAATTTCCAGATTTTTGAAACAGAATCCACAAGATGTTATTATTATATTTAATGATAATGTTATTACTTCTGCTATTACTGCAAATTTGGTAAAAGACTGTTGGAGTGAAAAACACAATTTTAAATTAGTTTCATATATGGACCAAGTATATCCATATCAGAAAAAAGAATATATTAATGTGTTGAATCAATATTTTGACGCTATCATTGCATTCACTCCATATTGGAAAGATATTGCAAGAAAACTTGGAATTAGAGAAAATAAACCTATATATACATTTCCACATGGTTTTGATGAAAAATTATATTATCCTGTTGATAAAAATATTTGTCGAATGTTCTATGGGTTTGACGAGGATGCTTTTATGGTTTTGAATCTTAATAGAAATCAACCTAGAAAAAGATGGGATATAACAATGATTGCATGGGTAGAATTTATTGAAATGCATTATAATCTCAACAAAAATAATGATAATATGGATAAAAACACTTCTCGTCCTATTAAATTAATTGTTGGTACACAAGTGAATGGATATTGGGACTTAATGGATATTTTGCAAAATGAATGTAAATTTAGAAACATCCCAATCGAATATGCTGAAAAAACAATACAACCAGTTGCATTGCCGCAACAATTATCAGACAGAGAGATTAATATTTTATATAATTCATGTGATATTGGTTTGAATACTGCGGATGGTGAAGGATTTGGTTTATGTGGTTTTGAATGTGCAGCTCTTGGTAAAGCACAGGTTTCTGCAAATATAGGTGGTATGAAAGAATTTCTAGACCATACGAATTCAATATTAATAGATCCAGTTACAAGTATCTATTTAGACAACAAATCTAAAGGTATAGGAGGAAAAGCAGAAATCATATCTCCAAAAGATGTTGCACAAGGCTTTTGGAAATACTTTAGTAACCCAGAACTCGTGAAAGAACATGGTATGCTTTCGAGGAAAAATATTTTAATTAATTACAGATGGGAATCACTAGTTTCTTATTTTCATAAACGCATTGTTTCTGAATTATAATTTTTGTCAATCTTTTTTTTAAATAATTCAAATAATATTGAATAATTATTATTTTCAGGAGTTATCATAAGATTTATTGTGTTGAGTTCGTTAAATATAAATGTCATTAATAAGATGATAAATGATGAATATCATTTTTTTAATTCAAAATGATGATTTAAAAAAAAATGATGTATATTATTATATAAAAACTGTTGATGTATGAACAATTAAAACAAGATCCTATAAATACATTGAATACATTATCAATCAAAGAAATTACTAGTATTCTCGAAGAAGCAGATAATGCTTTTTTCAATAGTGATGACACCTTATTTAATGATGATATATACGATATTATAAAAGATTATTTAAGAAATAAGGACCCGAAGAATGCATATTTGAAAAAAATTGGTGCCAATGTCAAAATTAATAAGGAGCGACTTCCATATTATTTGGGATCATTGGATAAAATAAAAGACAATGAAAATGAAATAGCTAAATGGTTGAAAAAATATTCGAATGAGTGTATTATTTCTGAAAAATTGGATGGAATTTCTTGTTTAATAAATATTGACGGTAGTAAAATTGAAATGTTTACAAGGGGTAATGGATTTGAAGGTCAAAATATATCGCATTTGATTAAACATATTGATATAGATTTATCTCGAATTGTTAAAGTAGTTGATAAAATAGCAATAAGAGGCGAATTGATCATACCTAAATCTCAATGGAAAGATAGTTTGGGTTCAAATGCAAGAAATGTTGTTGCAGGTGCTTTACATAGCAAACAAGTAAATAAAGATATTATCAAAAGAATACATTTTATAGCATACGATACAATGTATCCTAGAAATAAATTAAGCTTGTCATTGGATTTTTTAGATACTTTGGGAATAAATACAGTGAAAAGATTGATAATACCGCATAAAGAATTGAATACTGATAAATTATCAGAAATACTTCAAAATTGGAGGAAAGAATCTTTGTATGAAATTGATGGTATTGTTGTACAAGATAATGGTATTCATAAAATAACATCAGGTAAGAATCCTAAATATGCTTTTGCATTCAAAAGTATTTTGACAAATGAGAAAGCAGAAGTTATTGTTACTGATGTTGTATGGAATATATCAAAACATAGAACATTAAAACCACTTGTTAAATTTGATCCGATTAATCTTTCAGGTGTGAAAATAAAACAAGCAACTGGATTTAATGCAAAATATATATCTAATAATAAAATTGGACCGGGTTCTAGATTAATTATAGTAAGAAGTGGTGATGTTATCCCCCATATTTTATCAATATTAACAAAATCAGCAACAGGTGAACCAAAAATGCCTACAGAAGATTATATCTGGAATGGTGAATATGATATTGAATTGAAAGGGGTTGAAAAAAATAGAGAACATGATATATCTTCATTTGTTTATTTTATGGATACACTTTCAATAAAAGGTGTTAAAGAGGGTGTAATAACAAAATTTTATGATACAGGATATGATACTTTGAAAAAAATACTGAATATGACAATTGATGATATTCTACAAATAGAAGGTTTCAAAATGAAAAGTGCTGAAAATATATTCAACGAATTGCAAAAAATACGAAATGTTCCTTGTTATAAATTATTAGCAGCTTCTAGTATTTTTGGCAAAGGATTTGGTGAAAAGAAAATAAAACTTATAGTTGATGAATTTCCGTTTCTTATATCAGATAAGAAAAAGACATTGTCGTTGACGGTTGAACAAATAACTAATATAAAAGGGATGGCAGTTATTTCGGCACAACAATTTGTAAATAATATTGAGAAATTCTTATTATTTTATGAAGATCTTGGAATTAATTGTGTAATAGAAAAAACACAGGATAAAATAAAGAGTAATTTCTTCACAGATAAGAAAATTGTATTTAGTGGTTTTAGAAATAAGGATTGGGAAAATCAATTGGAAGTTATTGGAGCAAATTTTTCATCAGTTGTGTCTAAAAATACAAATTATTTAGTTGTCAAAAACCTGAATGATTCTTCTAATAAAATCAAAAAGGCAAGAGAACTAGGTATCGAGATATTAACTTATGACGAATTTGCAGAAAAGATATAAAGGTTTGATATATATATTATATCAAAGGGAAATAACAAGTCTCGATATAAAGTAAAATGCCTACAAGATTTCAAGAAATGCTCAAAGTTCAAAGAGAAAACAAAGAAACAGCTCGTGTTGGTCTAAGATGGGATGAAGGTGAAGATGATAAAATGCTCAGCATGGTAAGAGACGGGAAATCTGTAGAAGAAGTTGCAACTTTTCTACAAAGAACTCCTGGTAGTATCAAGACCAGGCTTGTTCTCAATGCTGTAAATAAAATCGATAATGAATCTTATTCACAAACTGAAGCAGCATCCTATGCTTGTATTAGTGAGGAAGATATTGTGGACTTTCTTCAGAAAAAAGAGGAGCGTCTTAATAAAAAACAATCGTATAAATCCAAAAAAAATGATGCAACTAATATGGGACAATTGGTTAATATTGTAAATGATTTGAAAAGAAGAGTTGAAATTCTTGAAGGAAAATAAATATTTAATTTTTTTTATTATATAATTAAAAAATGATTATTGATTATTTTAATTATATATACACTAAATGGATATAGATCTTGACAATTGTTGGGAAATATTAAATGAATTCAAAAACAATGAAAATATAGAAGATGTAGAAGGTGTGTGTGCATGTGGATCAAATGACATTATTATTGAAGATACTATGCAAATATGTTCGAAATGTTGTGCTGTTTTAGGGAGAGTTATTGATAATACTGCAGAATGGAGATATTATGGTAACGAAGATAATAGAGACGGTGATCCATCAAGATGTGGTCTTCCTACAAATTCGCTTTTACCAAAATCTTCATTAGGTTCTATGATTGGAGGAACGCGTAGAGACAATATAGATATTAAAAGAATTCGAATGTATCAGTTATGGAATTCTATGCCATATGATGAAAGGACATTATGGTCAGTATTTGAAAAACTAACATTGAATACAGTAAATAATGGAATTCCTCAAAAAGTAATAGATGATGCAAAGGTTTTATATAAAAAAGCAGCGGAGAAAAAGATATCAAGGGGTGACAATAAAGATGGTTTGATAGCTTCTTGTATTTATCATTCTTGTATGTTGAATAATGTTCCTCGTAGTTCTAAAGAAATTGCATCAATGTTTAATATTAGTCCCATCGTATTAAATAGAGGAAATTCGAGGTTTCAAACTTTACTTAAAATAAATGTTTCATCTTCTGGTCCAGAAGATTTCATTTCGCGATTTGGTAGTAAATTATCTATGAAAATGGAAGATATAGAAAAATGCAAAAAATTTGTGAAATTTCTTGAAAAAAACGAAATTCTAAGTGATAATTCACCAACTTCAGTTGCTGCTGGAATATTATATTATTATTCTGTTACTGAAAATATTGGATTTACTAAAAAACAATTTTCATCTGCTTGTAATGTATCAGAAGTAACTATTGTTAAAAATTACAAAATAATATGCAAATATAAAGATTTTATTGATAAATATAAACAAGAAATATATCAATGAATAATGAACTTTATGATTATATATCCAAGGCTGATATAAACAATAGTCTCAAATCCGCAACATATATTATTTTAAAATATAAAGACACTTCACATCATTATCTTCAAGAAACATTTTTTAATATTTTATCATATATATGTTCTTTTATTTCATTGGATAACTGTATGATATTATCAGATATTATAAACGATATATATATATTTCTAAACGATGATGATATTGTTATCCAAAAAATATATATATTAATTTGTAAACTTTGTATTATATGTGACATTAATATACGAAATCCTTGTATTAAAATAGGAACTGTGAATATTAAAGATTTGCGTGGAAAAATTATTGATATTTTTGAAAGTGAGTTTGATTTAAGAAATTTAGGTTTATCAAATTTTGAACATATTTTACCTGATATAAAAAGTGAAACATATAATCTGGTTTATAAAATCATTACAGGTTATGTTCATTATATAAAAATAATTGAAAATTTGAATGATTTCGAAAAAATAAATACGATATCGATGAAATTGAGAAATTCTATTGATTATATAATAAGAAAAAAATTTATTTTGGAAAATAAGATATATCCAAATGATCATGATATTGTTTGGTTTATATGGCATATATTGATAGGATTGTTTAAATCAAATGATTTAGATAAGATGTTTTTTATATTTAATTTTGAATATAATAAAAAAAAGAGATCAAATAGAATTGGGATTTTATATGGGATTTTTATTTTGATAATATTCAATAAAAAACGAGATATTGCAAGAAAATGGAATCAAAACGAATTAAATATTCTAGAAAAAATACAAGCTATACATATGAATCTTTATCATAATATCAAACAAGATATATTAAAAAATAATGATGATATTACAGTTAATGAAACAAAGGTTTCATATATTGATGGTTTGGATTATTTAACTAATATGAGACCAGTTTTAGAACAAGAAGTTGATAATATCGAATATCGTGTTGAAAATTGCAATATTGAAAAGAAAATTGTAAAATGTAAAAGATTTTGAGTACATTCCTTAATATTTTTTAGAAATTCATGAAAGTTTTATAATTTTTTTGTATTTTGAGTGAAATGTACTCTTTTTTATAGTGGTCAAAATATAGAAAGAAAAATATTTTGAACCATATAATTTTTTAAAGTTTTTATTTTGATATCACCATTGATAATTTGAATATAATTGTAAATATTATCATCAAATGCTCTTTTTAGTAGTTGATCTAGATACCATATCCTATTTTTTAAGTGAATATGTTTAGTTATCAAATGACCAACAATCATATAATCAACATTATAAGTATCAAGTATTGTAGATATGTTTTGTTTATTATCAGCATTTTTAGTATATATAATACTATTATTTCCTACAATCAATAGATCTAATAGTTCACTATCTGTATCTGTCAATGATTCATTCATTACAAATCTTGTCCATAAACTATTTATGTCATCTAATGTCCATTTATATTGATTTAATCTTTCATAATGAATCATTTTTAAACTTCCGTGACAAAATATGTAATTATCAATTTTTCGAATAATAGGACGTTGTGCAATAATATTCTTTAAATCAGATTTATTTCTAATTCTATCAATATTCATATGTTCATGATTTCCTATCATTGATATAAAAGAGCTGTTCTTACTTTTTGCCTCAGTTTCAAGATAGTTTGTGAAATAAATCATCTTAAAATGATGTTTATCATAAATATCATGTTTATCAATTGGTTTTGGATCAATTTGATCACCAAGTTGAATAACAGTTGTATTTGAGGGAGCAATCCATTTATAATGATTATCGAGAACTCCCGCGTCTTTTAAAATATATTTAAATCTATTTATATCCCCATGTGTATCAGCAATAACAATGATATTGTTATCAGAACAGTTTGATACTAGTATATTCAAAAATATCATTATATGCATGAAAAGTCTTTTTATATTCATTTTTCTATATTACAAGAAACAAAATCTTATATATGTTTATTGAAAAGAGTACATTCCTTATTATTTTTGAGAAATTCATGAAGGTTTTATAAAAATCTTAAATTTTTAGTGAAATGTACTCTTTTTTTTATATACATATTTTAATAGAATGAAAGGAAAGGCATTATTGTTTGGTTTGAATTATAACCATTGTAAACAAGGAAAGCTTAAAGGATGTATTAACGATGTTTTTAATATGGCAAAATATATACATTCTTTACTTGATATTCCTATAGAGCTTTACACTGATGATACTGATATTAAATCAACTTCATATGATGGTATTATCTCTATATTGCATAATCTAGCAATCGAATCTTATAAAAATGATCTTGATTTTGTATGGATACATTTTAGTGGTCACGGAAGTCAACAGAAAGATACATCAGGTGATGAAAAAGATGGTATGGATGAAGGTTTAGTACCATCGGATTACGAAAAAAAAGGTATTATTATAGATGATATAATCCATAAAACTATTTGTTCTTTTAATCCTAAGACAAAAATATTATTTATATGTGATTCTTGTCATAGTGGTACTATGTTAGATCTCAAATACACTTGGAGTTCTGATAAACAATGTACAATAGATAACAAAAATAATTCTATAAAGTCAAATACTATGTTGATATCTGGATGTATGGACGAACAAACATCAGCTGATGCTTTTAATTTACTTAACGATAATAAATCTGTTGGAGCATTGTCTGCTACAATTTTAAAAGTTCTTACCAAAAAACCTGAAAAAATTTATAATGCATTTTCATTAATTAATTCAGTTCGTAATGAACTTAGAAGAGGTGGATATAGTCAAATACCTTCCTTAAGTACAAATTTTGATATAAGTGAAAATAGTTCATTAATACCATTAAATAAACAAATTAAACCAATTGATGGTTCAAATAATATAACACAAGAAGTAAATGAACAAAGTTCTTCAATATATCCTCAACAACAGTACTATGTTCAATCATCATCTGTCAAACCTCAACAACAGTACTATGTTCAATCATCATCTGTCAAACCTCAACAACAGTATTATGTCCAATCATCATCTGTTAAACCTCAACAACAGTATTATGTCCAATCTTCATCTGTCAAACCTCAACAACAGTATTATGTCCAATCATCATCTGTCAAACCTCAACAACAGTATTATGTCCAATCACCAAGTGTTCAATCTCAAGAATATCAACAAATGGCACAACAACAACTAGCTCAACAACAACTAGCTCAACAACAAATGGCACAACAACAAATGGCACAACAACAAATGGCTCAACAACAACTAGCTCAACAACAACTAGCTCAACAACATTACATTATGTCAACTCCTAGATTTAATCATGTTTAAATATAAAAATGTTTTATTATAATAGGAAATGTTACAACAATTAGAAAAACTTTTTCAAACCAATATCAGTGAGAGTATTTCACAAGCACAAAAAGGCGGTCAATGTTCACAAGCAGGCGGTCAATGTTCACAAGAAGGCGGTCAATGTTCACAAGAAGGTAGTGGTGATAAAATGAAAAAAATGAGAGCGAAATTAAACGCAATGACTTGTGTACAATTAAGAGAAAAAGCGAAGAAAATCGAAAGATCAAAAAATGTCAAAATTTCTGTATCTAAAAAGAAAGATGGAAAGACTGTTTATATTAAGAAAGCTTCTCTAGTCAATAATATTCTCAAATATATGTAAAAAATTGTTATTCGTTTTTTTTTCAAAAATTATGCTATTTCAATATTATAATGGGAAACACATCTGCTAAATCAATTGATTTAGAAAACCTCGATTCATATGAAGTTTTTGGTATTTCCAAAGATTTCACATGGGATCAATTGAAGAATGCTTATAAACAAGCTGCTTTAAAAACACATCCTGATAAACCAGGGGGTAATAAAGTTCTTTTTGATTTTGTCACAGAAAGATTTGAAAAATTAGCTTTGGAATATAAATCAAGAGAATCGAATAAAACACATAATGATCTTAAACAAGATTCTTTGAATTTTCATAAACAAAATAGAGCATTTGAACAGTCATTTGATACAGATACATCAGAACCTTTTATAAATAAATTTAATAAAGCATTTGATAAATTCAAATTTCACGACGAAAGTATAGAAGGGGGGTATGGTGAAATTATGATGAAATCAAATGGAGTTCGCGAAGATATCAAAATTGAAAACATATTCGATAAACAAGATGTTAAAAACAAAAACTTCAATGAAGTATTTAATCAAAAAAATCCGGTCGAAAATAAAGTAACCAAATATGTTGAACCAGCTCCACTTTTAATGGCAAAAAAAATACAATTTACAGAAATAGGTTCTAAAAAAACAGACGATTATACAGGTGAATCAGAAAGTAAAAATCTCATATATACCGATTATCTTAAAGCATATAGTGGTGAAAGACTTGTTGACCCAAATAGTAAATTTAAGGAATTTAATTCTATCAAAGATTATCAAAAATATAGGGAGAAGAAAACCAAAACAAAACTCAGCAATAAAGAAAATAAAAGAGTTGAAAAGAAAAAAATACTCGATGAAAAACAAGAGTTTGAAAGATTAGAAAGAATAAAACAAAATGATTTAGCAATACAAAAAGCACACGAACTTGCAAATAGATTTTTGATCAAGTAATTTATCAAAAGTAAATATCATTATAATTTTGTGTTTTTTTCAGTTCGATAATAACCCTATCAAAATCTTGTTTTATCTTTTCAAAATTCTTTTTTAAATAATATTGCTTATATTTATTATATAACATAATGATCAGGAAAAAGCTAATATTCAAATAAAATGCATAAATATTGAAGTCACAATCAGACATTTAATTGATCCTTTTTAATTTTTTGAATCATTTTTTACAAAAAATGATATTGTGTAAAATAATAAACACATATATTTATGAAATATATCATATTGTTTATATCTTATATATTACAATGCTATGCAACAAAAACATTGTCATATAGCAATATCCTAAAACAAACAATTATATTAAATAACAATGTTCCTTGTTTATATTATAATGAAACAAACTTGAATACACACACAACATTTTCAATGGAACATATTTTACCTCGATGTTTCTTACATAAATGTCATTATCACGATATGCATAATATTGTTAAAACTCTGAAAAAAATAAATATACAAAGGTCAAATTATAAATTTGTAAATGATAAAATTAATTATGATAATTGGAAAGAAATACAATATCACAATTTTGTAAATCATAAAAACGGTTTATTTATCCCAAATGAATCATCTAGAGGTATTATTTCAAGATCATTATTATATATGGCATATGAATATGATTATAATTTATCAAAAATTATTGATAAAGATACTCTTATAGATTGGTATTATAAACACCCACCTTGTCATAAAGAAATATATCATAACAAAATTATCAATGATATACAAAAAAAAGATAATATATTTGTTTCAAAATATAATAAAAAAACAAAACATATAGCTAATTTCTTAGATAAAATATAATCTTAGGGTTTTTTGAACAAAATACAATCGATATCCATATCAACATCAAGTTCATATACAAAAATATTTTTCAATACATTTGGAAAAAACTTTGTTGTATTTGTTAGTTTTTCAGATTCACCCAGATCATTGATATAATACATATTATTCATTTTATCCTTAAGAGACATTGTAATAATAGGTGAATTACTATTGAAATAAAATTTATCTACCTTATAAATATTCAAAATAAGTGTATCTACTGTTATTGATTTTTTTGTACAAATCTTTGCATTTTGTACTATTTCATCAACAATAGCTGATCTTTTTCCCGTTCTATTTTTAATATCATTCGACAAGGTCATTTTCATTTTAAGCGGCATATTTGAATATGCAAATGTATCATATGTTACATTCAAAATTGTAACTATCACAAGAATGACTTTACCAATCATTATATACATATTATACATTATATTATATTCTTATATATATTTATTACATCACAATGATAATAAATATATGTCAGATAATAAATTTAATACAAATAAATCAATCGTGAAAATTTATATAAGATAAAAATAAATTGATTAATATAATAATGGCTTATGAATTTTATGAGACACTAGGTTTAAATCCAAATAATCGGCAAAATATAAATTCAGATGATATTAAAACTGCTTATAAAAAAATGGCAATGAAATATCATCCGGATAAAAATAAAGGTAATTCTGATGCTGAAAAGAAATTCAAAGAAATTTCACATGCATATGAAGTTCTATCTGATAATGATAAAAAACGATCTTATGATAGAAATGGTCAAGAAAATAATGATAACCATCATAATCCTCATGCAGATATTTTTGAACAATTTTTCAGTTCAAGAAGAGGTTTTGGAAGATCCGGAAGTCCATTTGGGTTTGATTTTGATCAAAATCAAGAAAAGAAATGCAATGACATACACAAACAATATAATATTAATCTAGAAGATGCTTATAATGGAATTAATAAAACATTGAATATAACAATTACAAAACACTGTCATGATTGTTTGAAAACATGTTCAAATTGCAATGGAACAGGTACTGTAAAACATATGAAAACGATGGGTGTTTTTACTCAAATATATCAAGGAGAATGTGATAGATGTAATGGTGGTTTTACTGTTTCTACAAATACATCTTGTTCAACTTGTAAAGGAAAATCAAAATATACATCAGATGTAAATGCAAAATTAAATTTATCAAAGGGTATTTCAACTGGATATAAAACAACATTCAAAGAAATGGGAGAACAACCAAGAAATAAAAATGATAAACCTGGAAATCTTGTTTTTAATATAAATGTTATCGACCATCATCTTTTCAAAAGAAAGGATAACGATTTATATTACAAAACAGAAATAACTTTTATAGAATCTATTATTGGAAAAAATATTGAAATACCTTTTTTCAATAATGAAAAAATCAATATTAATACGAAATCAATGGGAGTTGTATATCCTGGAAAACAATATATGATTCAAAATAAAGGAATGCCAATTATAAATTCGTCTACATTTGGTAATATGTATATTGAATTTATTATCAAATATCCAAAAATCAAAAATTCAGATAAATTAAATCAACTTGAAAGTATTCTTCGAGAAGTGTTTTAATTATATGTTGCAAATATTAAATTATCAAAAAAATCAGTATTATTGGTTTTCATATATCTTAATATTCCAGGTTCGCCACTGTAAATAACATTTTCACTTTGCATACCGGTATTATAATATTTATCACAAGAACATATTTTATTTACTTTAACATTTTTATTTTTTTTCATATCTCTTACATTAATATTATTGAATTCATTTACAAAATTGCCAGATTCACATTTACATTCAACATTTGTATTATATTGATTGATATCGTATGTAATATCAAAAAGTCTTTCTTTTGATTTTGTGGAAGCTTCTATTACAAATTCACTATCAGAATTATTATAAATATTCATTTGTCTTTTACATCTTGATATTTTATTAACTTTCTGATTGATACTATCCCAATATAAAATAACAAATAGTGTTATTACAATTACTAAAAATATAAGATTCAAAGATATTTCACTATATGTATATTTTGCATTGAGTGCATCGATAAGTTTATATATGAAAATATTCGATGACATCCTCTTTTAATATATAATTATATTTTTTTGTATTTTTAGCTATTTTCTTCTATTTGTTTTTCAGCTGTTTCAGTTGCTTCAGCTTGTTTTTCTTCCATCATTTTTGATATTATTTCAAGTGTTTTTCTTAATTCAGTTGACGCAAATTGAATACCTTTAACTGACTTTTCTTTATAAGATGATATATGATATAATAAAGAATCTTTTTCGTTTTTATCAGATTCTTTATCTAATGATTTGTTTACAAATTTGAACTCTGTGTTTTCTAAATTTTGAACCATATTTTTAAGACCATTTCCAGAAGTCTGTATTAAATTATTTATTCCACCGACTTCTTTTACAATATTTTTACATAATTTTTCTTTCATCATACTTCCAGTATTTGTTATTTTTGGTTTTTCACTCGAATTTGGGAAATAATTAAATATCTCAAAAAAATTTCCATCAAAAATTATAGCATCATACAAATCAAATATTCCTTCTTCTTCTACATCATTGTAACCAGGTATTAACACACCTGGTAACCACGATAAGAAAGGACCTAATGATTCAAATACTATATGGATGGCCCACAAAATCAAAAAAATCAAAGAAAGAATAATAACATATATTAAAGATAGAAAAACCAAGAGTATTCTAATATAAGTTATGATTTGATTATAATATATTTCATGAAAAATTCTAAATATAAAAGGCACGGGTGACGGAAACATTACAATTGGATAAGTCAAATGTAAAAAACCGGATAGAAAGGGAATAATACAAAGGAATAAAAGACATACCCAAAATATTTTAATTAGAATAATTATAATATTTTTATCAATATGAAAAAATTCTAAATTTAATAATTTTGATATTTTTTCATTTTGACATTTTGAATCCTCAATATTTTGCTGAGCCGAAATAATACCTTGATCCGTACTATTACTTTGATTTGTTTCCACCATATTATTTTTTAGCAATTTTTTAATTTAATGAAATGTCTCCATTTGGTTTTATTATAATATTTTTGGATTTTAGTATTTCGCAAAAATTATTATTTTTTTCTTCATTTAAATAAGAAATTAATAATTGTTCTTTCAATTTTATAATATCATCGTTATAACCATATTTTTCACAGAGAATATCAAATATATCATCTAATGTTTTCTGAAACATTTATGATTTTGTTTATCATTTTATTGTCATTTTTTAATAGATAAGTAAAAAATTAAAAAAATGAATAGATATTATTATTTTTTGTCATAATAATGATTAAACATTCTTGTATTAATGTATCAAATATGACTTATACTGGTAGAGAATTATCACCATTAGGTAGGGGATTTTCAGCAGAAGGTTACGAACTAAATACTATTATGACAGGATGTGATAATATTGATTGGATAGTGAAATATAAAAATAATCGCAAAGTATGGGTACGATACCAGGAAAAAATAGATAAAATTATTCATGAAGAACCGAATGAAGATAATAAAAATACAATACCTATTATCGAAGAACCAAAAAATGAAAAAAAGGTTAATAACTATATCAAATATATGTCGAAAAGAAAGGAAGAGATGAAAGTAAATCAAAATAAAATGACTGCTAAAGAAATCTATAATCAAATTTTACAAGAATGGAAAGAATTGAAAAAAGATCCGATAAAAATGAATGAAATTATCAATACTTTATAAATTATTCACAGTTAAATCCAAGTTTTATATTCATTGTTTGCAATTCTTGAGATAGTAATTTAAATGCATATGGAATACGAACTTGAATAATATCTGTAGATGTTTTACAATGATTACATTTATAAACATTTTTTAATGGATTTGCATTTGCTGTCATACCACAAGTTTTACAGATAAATACCCTATAATTATCTGAAGTATCTAACATTTTTTCTTTCAAAAATTTACTAATACCGTGTCCAATAAGACAATCTCTTTCCATTTCTCCTAACCTGAGACCACCATTTCTAGCTCTTCCTTCCGATGGTTGCCTTGTTAACATAACAATTGGTCCATTTGATCCTCTTGCATGTATTTTATCAACAACCATATGTTTTAATCTTTGATAATAAGTTGGACCAATAAATATTTCAGTCTTGATTTGTTCACCAGTTCTACCATTATACATAATCTCATTTCCATATCTTTCCATTCCAGAAAGTTCTAATACTTTGGCAATAGATTCAACAGAACAATCTGTAAATGGTGTTGAATCTCCACAAGCTCCAATATGACAAGATGCCTTACCCATTATACATTCCATAAGTTGTGCCATTGTCATTCTGGATGGAATAGCATGTGGATTCATAATAATATCAGGAACAATACCATCTTTTGTAAAAGGCATATCTTGATGTCTATAAATCATTCCAACACATCCTTTTTGTGCTGATCTTGATGCTAATTTATCACCAATTTCAGGTTTTCTATTTTTTCTCAATCTCATATTACAGAATTTGTAACCTTCACTGTTAACACCGATGTAATTCATATCAACATAACCCTCGTCATTTGGTTTCATATTGACACTATTATCTTGATAAATTATATTCCCATTCATCTTTTTTGGGATAACTTTTCCAATAACAACATCTTTACTGTCTACAAATGTATTTTTGGGTATAAATCCATCTTCATTGATTTTGTTATAGGAATTAGGTTTAGTAATTTCTGTTTCCATTTTTAGCGGATTGGCAAATATTTCTTCTTCTCCGGTGCTGTGATTTTTGTTACATTGATCTTTAAATGATTTGTAATATGTGCTTGTAAATAATCCTCTATCAAGTGCAGATTGATTAATGATAACACTGTCTTCTTGATTAAATCCTGTATGTGTCATAATAGCCACGATAGCATTTGTTCCAGAAGGTAAAGAATTACTATGTGTATATTTCGATAATTTGGTATTTACAATAGGTTTTTGTGCATAATTCAAGATATTACCCATTGTATCAATTCGTTTATTGAAATTACTTGTATAAATACCAAGTGCTTGTTTACCCATAGCACAATTACTCACCGCAAATCCATTACCAGCAATGAAACTATGATGATCACTTTCTACTGTTATATCTGAAATTTTGTTATTTGAAATCTTTCTCATCATATTGAATGGAACAAATACTATATCACCTTCTGTATATACGATATCATTCCATTGTTTTTCTGTGTAAATCTTTCTGATATAATTGATATTTACTTGATTACAGAACTTTTTATGTTTAATATATTCGATATGAATAGCAATTTTACTCATGATTTTATTATTATATTTAAGTTTGATTTCATCATAAAACTCTTCGGATATTTTTGGAATGATATTAAATTTATTCAGAAGACCTATTATATGATTATCAGTGATTTCATCATCAATATTTTCAAGTGTTGACAAATATCCAGATAAGAATTCTTTCTGAGTATTATCAGAACATCTGTAAATCCAACTAATGTCTTTACAAAGTTGATTCATATATACCATAAATTTTGTATCATTAATACCATATGTGAACCCAATGTAAATTACATCGTTATCAAATGTTTTTTTATCATATTCGTTTACGAAATCATTCTTCTTCATATAATAACCGACTATACGAGCAATAACATTAATTTTATCACTGTTTGTATAAAGTGGTAATACACCAATATCTTTGAAATATGATGAATTCATCACATTTTCTAGAATAAGTGATTTCGTATCATTCGTATTTTTGTCCATATTAAATGAATTATCTGATGTAAAATGAATACCTAATAGAGTATTTTTATCAAATTCCATACAAGTTTTCCATCCCAAATTTGTCATAAATTTATGATCATGTGTTGCAATAATATTTTTACCACTTGATGTATTAATATTGAATACAATTTTTGATGTAAGACGATTATAATGATTAATAACTCTCGTATATACATTCTGTTTTGTTTTCAAATCGAAACATATAACTTCATCTCCTATATTGATATTTTTGATCTTCTTTTTAGTTCCATCACTCATCAATACAGTCTCGTTTTCATTGATACATTGATAACAATTTCTAGGAGATTGATTGTGATCACTGAATGGTACATTTACACCTAAAATACCATTCATGAGACTTGGATGAATTTCACAATGTGTATAAAGTGGTGGATAAGAAATACCTTTCATACCTTTTTGTAATTCATTCGGATTCATTGCAATCATTGAATGATCAATCTCATCACAATCGAGATATTCAATAAATCCTTCTTCATTATTTGAAGCAATGAAATCATCAAATGTTTTATCCTTCATAAATTCTTCCCAAGTCATATTCTTTTCTCTCAAAATTTTATAAATTCTCAATTCTCTTTTCTTTGTTTTTTCATCATAATCAACTATCATTAGTGGTCTAAACATTCTTCCAGCTTCTGTTGATATAGATATTGTTCTATGTTTTATTGTCCATACCACAGATGTCATTGGATAAATATAAGCAGTTCTTTTATGATGTTTGAGAACATTATATAGATGAACTGGATTTTCATGATATCCTATTATATCACCGTTTACGATGACAATTACATTGTTATTATCTCCCATTTTTTTCAAATAATCAACTGAATTATTTTTTTCATTGTAAATTATGACATTATTCTCTTGTAAAATATTTCGAATATGATGTGTTCCCATATTAACTGAAATATTTGTACTCAATGCCATATTTTTTACAAGTCCAACTGATGCTCCTTCTGGTGTTTCTGCAGGACATATCATACCAATTTGAGAGTTATCTAGTTTGCGAGGTTGGACTAATTTTCCGTTTTTTTCCATTGCTGTATTAATTCTTCTGAGATGTGACAAAGTGCTTGCATATGACATTCTATTAAGAACTTGTGATACACCTTGACGAATATTTTGAAAACTTCCAATACTTTTGATTCCCCAATTTCCTGTTGAAAGTGAATATTTAATCCAAGATTCCAATAAAGATTGTCTAAAATATCTATGAATATTTGCATCACTGATTATATCAGATGTTGCAATCGAATTTGGATTTGCTCTCCATAAATTAAGTTCTCTCTCAATAAGAGCTTTGATTTCTTTTGTCATTTTACCATAACATTGACGAAACAAATTACTCATTAAAATACCAGGTGTATCAATTCTTTTATGATTATAACTATCTCTGTTATCATATGTATCATAACCAAGATAAATTCTGATTATTTTTCTGATCATAAATCCCAAATATAAAGCCTTTCGTTTGTAACTTTTACCTACATGTGGTAGAAAATCGTTCGCAATATTATTATGCAATAGTTCTTTTTGATTTGTTGCTTTATTATTTCCAATCATCACTTTAATAAGTACTTCTTCTGCCAATTCTTGTGTATGAATATCACATGCATCTTCACAACATGCCATCAATTCATTTATTATTTTCTTATTATCAGGGTTTTCAATATCATAAACAATATGTTGAATAATTTCCTTATCACTCATAATACCGAGAACTCTAAACATCACAAATACAGGAACGTCTGATTTTAGAAATGAAGTACTCATTCTGATAATTCTTCCGATATGATTCAACTTTCCACTCATATTGAGATTTGTTGTTTTTGGTGGTAAGTAAGATGACTCGCTCGAAGATCTTATCTCAGCATAAAGACCCTCTGTGTTATTATTCGGTTGAAATACAAGTGTTTTATTTTCATTTATGCGATCTTGACTAACCAATACTTTTTCACTACCATTTATGATGAAATATCCACCATAGTCATAACGACATTCATTATTATTTTCTTCACCTAGCCCAGGAACTTGTTGAAGAATACAAGCTTTTGAACGAACCATGATTGGAATTTTTCCAATAAACACACCATTTATAGTTTTGTTGAAATTTTCTATTATTCCATCTTCATTTGTTACTTCAATTTGTACATTGACATCTACATATAAATTACTTGAATATGTGAGTTTATTCATTCTTGCAATATAAGGTGTCATTACTGTTTGAGTACCATCTTGAAGATGATATATTGGTTTTGTAATAGATGGTTGTTGAATATTAATGAAAATTTTATGAGATTGATTTCCTGATTCATTTTTCAAGGTATTTGTTATTTTGATAGGGTTAAAACCATTGATAATACATTCTAATGTGTGATCAATGAATTTATTATAACTATCAATTTGATGTTTTACCAAAGGATTTATAGTTTGACCAGATCCTCTTGAGGTAAAATATTTATCAAGAATATCCCAACAAATATCTTGTTTCATATTTAATATTTTTATTTTTTGATGATTTATATCATTTTTTATATTTTTCTCTTATATATATTGTGTTTATTTTTCATTTTTAAAATTATTTTTATTCTTTAAATGCTAAACAATTTCAAAGGAGGTGTTCCTACTTTGAAAGGTAAACAAAGAAGGGATTTGAATAATATTCCTGATTATAATTTAGTTCCAAAAAATTATTATCGACAACATCTGAATGTAAACGAATTAACAGATTCTTTATTAAATCTTTCGTTAGATAATAAAAAACCAGTTGATTCAAAACCAGTTGATTCAAAACCAGTTGATTCAAAACCAGTTGATTCAAAACCAGTTGATACCAATGATTTGACAGATGATTTAACAAAACAAATGGCAAATTTATTTAAAAAAAAAGTATTGCAAAAAATGAAATTAGATCCAGTAAAATCTTCAACAAGAATTAGAAAACAAACAAAGTTTTTTGATCCATCATATGATGAAAAAGTTAAAAAAGCTAAATCACTACCTAATGTTCGTAAAGCAAAATCTATTACACAGTCTCAAAAATTAAAAAATCAAAATGTACCTGTATCCAATCAGGAAAAAAATAATAAACTTGGTGAAAAATTAACATCACAATCTCAAAATCGACCAAGAACACAACATCACTCTCCACAAAGAACACAATCTCAAAATCGACCAAGAACACAACATCAGTCTCAACCAACATCACAAACTCCGTCCCAACAAAGAACACAATCTCAAAATCGACCAAGAACACAACATCAGTCTCAACCAACATCACAAACTCCGTCCCAACAAAGATCTCAACCTCGTTCTCGATCTCAACAAGTTAGATCACAAAATAAATCGAATAATAAGAAAGAATCTTCAAGGGAAATTGCGACTCAATTATCAAATATTTTTACAGACTTGTCTAAGGTGATATATGAGATAAATCAAAAAAGAAATTTACCAACAGAAGTTGAACCTTCTCAGAACAAAAAACAGAGAATGTAAGAAGATGGTTTAAAAACATTTTGTATATAAGATAATTAGAATGGATGCTCCTGATAGTGCAAAGTCTTTAATTGATGAAATTAAATCTAATTGTGAAACATCTGATTTGTCCAAAATTCAAATACCCAAAAAAAGAATTGATGTTAGTTTGATAGATAAAATTCCTGATGATTATCCAGAAGAGTTCATGGTTTTTTATGAACAAAATAAAGATAACATAGATCTTCCTAGAAAAGATTCTTGTAGTGGTAAAGCTCTAAGAACAATGTTACATTATAGAGATTATTATTGGGATAGAGAAGCAGAAGATGAATTCAGAGAAAAATTTAATATAAAATCAAAGGATATAATACAATGTTTTAATAAACATAATCAATTAGGTATTAGAAATAGTAGTGGAATTCAGAAAGCAAGACATTGGATTGTTTATCCATATCAGACATCATCGAAAAAAATAATGAGGAAAAATTTTGTTTTTGGTGGTAATGAAGATGAAAAAAACAAAATGATAAATCAAATTAAACAAAAAATAAAAGAGGATTACATTGATCCACCTAATAAAGACTGGCAATTAGGTCATAAAAACCCTGATTCTGGTAACAGTTCAAAAAATAATCTTATATTACAACCTCCTATACAAGGAAAATATAGAGATAATTACATTTGGTTCAATGATATTTTGACAAAATTTCCAGTTCCAAGTAAATTGGAAAGTATGATTAAACAAAAGGAAATTGATATAACAAAGGAACAAGCATTACAATATCAAATTATATTTCAAAATTTATTTAATTCTCTCTAAACAAATTTTATAATATTCTTCATTAAGTTCAATTCCAATACATTTTCTTTCAGTATTTTTACATGCAATTGCTGTGGTGCCACTTCCTAAGAAAGGATCAACAACTAACGATCCTTTCTTACTGAATAGTTTTACAAGGTGTTCAATTAATGCTAAAGGTTTTACAGTGATATGTATATTATATTCACCTTTTTCTTTTTTATTTGGTTTTGATATCAAGAAGTTTTTATCATAACTTTCATTATATTCCTCAGTTGTCATAATATTTGCAGGTACTCTATCGTTATCTTTTCCAACTTTTTGAGAAAAATCCAATAGTCCTGTTTTGAATTTCAATTCATTTTGAATATATGTTAATTTACCGATTGGTTTCATAGCAACACATATTGGTTCAAAACAAGAACGAATTTGAGGTGTTTTAAAATCCTTATATTCATCTATCAATATATTTTTCTCATCATCTGTTAAATCCATTTTTTCAATTATATGTGCAATAGACATTCCCTTTGGCATACTTTGTGTATAAGTCCAATTTATCATATCTCTTATTTCAAAACCTGCAATTTCACAACTCATTGCTATCGCATGATATAATCTTGGTGATGAAAATGACAGAAAATATGCTCCTGGTTTCATTTTTTTAAATAGAAGTTTGGATAATTCAAGATAATAATCATATAAATTTTTTATTTGAGATTTATCATATTTCATACCTTTTGGTAAATGTTTTATATGACTGTTTTTAGAATCTTCTGTTATATTTTTCACACTCCATTTATTATCCAATTTATCTATAAAATATGGAGGATCTGTTATCACACAATCTATACTATCATCATCAAGTTTCTCCAATTCAATCATACAATCATTATGTAGAATCGTTATATCATCATTTAAAACTGATATATTGGATATTATTTCTATCAATTGACTTTTGGTTTTTGATTTACATTTATTTATACCTAACTCTTGACATTTTGAAAGTAAATCTTTTTTACTCAATTTACTCAAATCCATAATATTTTGAATACTATTTAATTGTTATCAGTTTTTTATTTTTTATATGTATCTTCAAAAATAAAAAGAGTACATTTCATTATTTTTTTTGATTTTTTGTAAAGGTTTTTATAAATTTTGAAAATCTTTATGAAATGTACTCTTTTTTATAAAACATTGAGATTTTATATATAATTAAATATAAATCGTCAAGTGAAATGATATATGATTTTTCTTGATAATATATGGGGGTTTTTATCAGATATTTGGAATTTGAGTACATTTCATTAAAAAAATAACAAAAATATAAAACCTTAATGAATTTTCAAAAAATAATAAGAAATGTACTCTTTTTTACCAAAATATGAAAAAATGATTTATTATCTGGTAAAAATTATCAACATATGAAATATCTACTACTATTTCTGATTGTACTACAATTTTCACATTCATTTGTAAGTTTAATTCCAAAAACTGCTAATACAATTATATATCAATATTGTAATGATAGAAAAATCTATGGTTCTTATTTATTAGGTTTGAGAAAGACACGAAAACTTTTGAGACAAAATTATACAAAAAATGAATTGGAGACAGTGATAAATTTTACTGAAAAATTTGTTAATAATTATACAAAAATTAATAATACAGAATCGCAAATTTCAAAAATTACAATGAAAAATTTGGTATTAGATGTTTCTAATATTCAACAGATCGAAATAAAGATAAAAAAGGACAAAATGATAATTGATTTAGAAAACAAACCTAAATTCAAAAATATTATTCAAAATGCAAATACAGTTGAAAATTTCGTTTCTATTATAACATTATTAGGAAAAGCTCTGAACATAAATTAATATAAATATATCATTATTATATAATAACAAAAAATGAGAATTGGTCGATATATATTATTTTTATCATTTATAAAATATGTTTTTACATTTCCTTTTCACATGTCATTATCAAATAATAATAAAAGATTGAGAGTTATCAGAAATAATATTCAAAATTATCTTAATAAAGATTGTAAAATTGTAAAAGGAGTTTTACCCAAGAAACCTATAGAAAAAGTTGATTTCGATAAGCTTTTTTTAAACATATTCTTAATAAAAGAAATATATTTGACACCTGATTTAGACAGATTTGTTATCGTCTTGGAGAATAATCACAAATATATTTTTTATTGTTTATCTCAAAATGATAAATTAATGATAAAAAAATTGATAGATTTATTACCAAATAGTTGTCGTATTGTCATTATTTCAGATATTCAAAATGTTTTTGATGAACCGACAGGATTCCTGTATTCTCAGAAATAATGGTTTATCCAATTTTTTTGTCATGTATGTATTTTCCAATTCATAACCAAGTGTTCTATAATAATTTCTCACTCCTGTCCCACTTATAATTGCCATTTTATAAATTTTGTGCATTTTCGCAATTTTTTCAGCTTCTGATATCAATTTTTTACCATATCCTTTGTGTTGATATGAATTTCCCTCTTGAGTTCCAACGATTGATACATTTGAATAGACATGTAATTCTCTAATTAATGCAGAATCTTTTAATGTTTCCAATGTATATTTAGGTGATGTATTTATTCTCAATCTTACAAAACCAATAAGATATCCCTCTCCTGTCTCATATGAAATATAATATTCGTCTCCTTCCGATGCTCTGTATTTTGAAATATATAATTTGATATCATTCGGATCCTTGATATTTCTTCCTCCAATTTCTCTACATCTTATGCATTTACAACACCAATTGTTTTTTTTCATATCATCTTGTAATAATTGTCTCATATTAACAGATTTATATCCTGCTGAAATATATGTACTAGGAATATCACGAATTATTCTATTTAGTCTTTTATAAGGTTGTACCTGTTTCTTAAAGTCTTTGATTATTTCATATAAAGTTAAATCATCATATGGAATAAATTCTCCATTATCATACCATTCTTTAATTTTCGTAAAAGGAACAACTGCACAAGGATAAATTTTCAATTGATCTGCTTGTAATCTATCATCATATAATGCTCTTCTTAACATATCCATATCTTTATCAGGTGATGCTCCTGGTAGATTTGGCATTAAATGTATATCAACTTTATATCCATTTTCTTTTAACATACGAATTGCTTTATACACACATTCTATATTATGTCCTCTATTAATTTTTTTTAATACTGAATTATCAGTATGCTGTACACCTAATTGGATTCGTGTAGCATTATATCTACGAAATTTTTTAATTTCATCAATAGTTATAGTATCCGGTCTAGTTTCAAGAGTTATTCCAATAATATGTAATTGACCATTTTCATTTTCTGTTATTTCTTCTTCAAGTGATTTTATTTCTCTCGGATTTTTATCATAATAGGTATTTGCAGCATAATATAATTCTTTTATAAATCTTTCTTGATAATTCTCGTGATAACTACACCAAGTTCCTCCTAAAATTAGTAATTCAATTTTGTCAACATTGTGTCCCATATCAATTAAATTAGATATTCGAGATCTGAATTGAAGAATAGCATCGAAGTTATTTTCATTTGCTCTCAAAACAGCTGGTTCTTGAAAAAGATAGCTACGCGGTTGATCAACCCAATTGTTTTCTTCACTTGCTTTTTCATTTGGACAATAATGACAATTCCAAGCACAAGAAAATTTTGTAATTTTTAATTCACCATTTTCATCAATATATTCAGGATGTGCTGATGTTAAAACAGTGACAACAATAACACCAGAATTCGATTTTGACTTTTTTTTGATAAATAACTTTCGCAATTCCGGATTATTATAATTCAACTCATTATATGCTTTTATAAGTTCACTATTTGATAACACAATTTTATATGTATTTTGTATATATAATTTAAATTTTGTCAATTCTTTGTTATTGTTTATATTGCTTTTATTGAGTTCTATTTCTTTTAAAACAACTTTCCATAATTCAGGTGCTATCTCCCTTTTTTTATGAGGAATACAGTTTTCAATATCTTGCATTTCTTTGCGTAATTGATGATGAAAAAAAAATAATTTTAATCATTTTTTTTACCATTCAAGATTGTAATATGAAACAAATATTATGATGTTTGTTTTTGCACATTTGTTTTGTGTTTTTTTGAATTCATGTGTCTCATTGTATGATAAGTTCTAAATGATACATAAGTTATCCCACAATCACATTGAATTAAATTCGTTTTTTTGATAAATTCATATTGCTCTTTTTCTCTTTGTTTTTTATCAGGATTTTGTAATTTTTGTCTACATTTATTACAATGTAAATAGAATATCTTTTGTTTGATATTTTTGTAAGAAAAATTGTCAAGAGTCAATAGTTTATGACATTTCGTACATTCCATAATTTTCAAACTTTCAAATCGATAATCTTGTTTCCATGTAAAAAATCTTTCAAATTAATAATCATTTTTTTTAATTATCATTTTTTTCAATAATCATTTTTTTTAATTTTATAATATAGATGGATGAATGAACAAATTGAAGAATTGGAAAAATATAAGGATTACACATATATAATGTATATTTTATGTGATAAAACATCATCTTTCTATTCTAAAATCAAAAATACAATAAATATACCAATTGTATTATCTTCAACTGGACTTTCAATGATGAATACATATACAGTATATGATATAGATTTTACAAAAACAATTCAACAAATAAGCGTAGTATTAAATATATTTATCGCATTATCATTATCAATTTTGAATATTTTCAAGATAACAGAAAAAGAATTTTTTTTCAATTCTCAATCAATTAAGTTTCTCAAAATGTATAACAAAATAAATCTTGAACTTTCAAAGAAAAAAACGATTTTTGCAAATTCAGATATAACAAATATTATAACTGAATATAATATATTATGTGAACATATTCAATTTCATTTTCCATCTCATATTCGAAACAAAGTTATTAAAACCTATAGAAGATACAATTTACCTTTTTTGGCATCAGGAAATAAAAAAGAAAATTATTTACCATCATATTTCGATGAACAGAAAACTGAAACAGATGATTTAACACCACAATCAAATGAATCTTTTAAATCATCATCAAATTCATATACATATTATGTTTCTGATAGTGCTCCCAATACTCCTCAATTACAATATAAAAAAAATCAATTTAAATCATCAATGTCACCAATTGAATCAGTTGCTCCATCATCTCCATTGACACCAGCATATATTTCATCAGATGAAGAAAATAATATTTGCGATAGTTTTGATCAAAAAATGCATTCAAATCGAAAAAAATATAAAAGAAACTTAAAAAAAAATAGAAATCATTTAAAAAGATAATTACTTACTAATATAATGAAAATTTATACTAAAACAGGCGACGGTGGATCAACATCTCTGTATGATGGTACAAAAGTTTCAAAGAATGATCAAATTCTAAATTGTATTGGAAATATTGACGAACTTAATAGTGAAATTGGATTACTTATTGCTTATATCAAATCAGATGAAAAATTTGAATATATAATTCAAAATTTGATTGAAATGCAATCAATTTTATTTGATATCGGAGCAAATATTGCAAATCCTTCAGATAAAAAACCAATTCATTTTGATAAAGATGGCAATAATGTTCGTAAACTTGAACAAGATATTGATGCAATGACTGTAGAACTTCCAAAACTTGTTAATTTCATTTTACCAGGTGGAAGTATTGAAATGGCAGTTACACATAAAATCAGAACAATTTGTAGAAGAGCGGAAAGATCATTGGTTGACTTGTATAATTCAAACCATCGCAATTGTCTTATCTATATGAACAGATTGTCAGACTATTTTTTCACATTGGCTAGATATATTGGAATGCTTCAGAAAGAAAAAGAAGTATTATATGTAAGTAATGTTAAGAAATAGTCAATGATTTATAAAAGTTATCTGATATTGTTTTTGGAATACATTCAAAAGATATTAATTTCATATTGAGTTCAAATTCATTGGTTAAATTCTCTTTTTTTATCCATTTTTTCAATTCTACCAATGGTAACTGAGACAATTCTATAGACTTTTCTTTTGTTATTAAAGGTGATATTCTGATTATATTATCACTTTTGTCGCCAAATAAAATTTTTTGATAAAGGTCATGTACAGGGTTACATTGACCTCTAGAGGATATATCTTTCATTTGCATATTATAAATTTCAACATTTTTGTCAATCATCTGGAGATAATCGTTATCATTTGTGATGATGACAATATTTGTTTTTTTTTGTTTCAGTTTATTTTGAAGAAGATAAACAATATCATCTGCTTCTAATCGATCAAATGAAATTTTATAGATTGACATATCAGTAATAACTTGATTAAAGATATTGAAGATTTCTCCATTAAAATTCTCATTGGCAACTCTACTTCCTTTATAATCACTATATAAATCATTTCGCCAAATATTACATCTTTGACAATCATTACAAAATACAATATTGTTTTTATCTGTTTTCCATTTTCTTGTAATTTTATTGATATCTGATTTCAAATGTTTAATAAAACATTGTATATATTCTTCATTTTCCATAATCGTATTTGGATCAAACACCTTTTTCTGAAATGTGAACCATCTAAATGTTGCAAAATATCTATAGAAGACATAATAACTACTATCTATTAAAATAATATTTTTGGAATAATCGAATTCCAATTTCATTTATATGTGTTGAATAAAATATTAACATCTCATCATTTTTTTAATTTAACAAATCTATTTTCTGCATCTTTCCATCCTTTTTCAAATAATATCTTTGAAATATTTTTATTTAATCTTGAACTTACATATAATTTTTCTCTGAATGAAAATCTATTTGTTGTTATGTTATAATCACACTCAGGTACTTTATGATTTATAACACCGTCAATATATTTTGACTTATTATAACAAAAAAACATTTTTCTACCACACAAAAAAGGAATATATGAACTACATTTTGCAATTGAAATCATATCGTTTTTTGATTTAAACGAATCTATCATAATATTCTTCAATTTCAAGTTTTTGAGATTTGTAGTATAAAAACAGACGGGTAAATTGATAAAATCTATATCATTATTCAAAATGTTTTTTGAAATATTTTGTTGTAAATTTTCCATACATTTTCGATTGAAAATACTCAATCTTTCGTTTCCTATATATTTATCCCACAAATAGTCGTGGTCTGTGAGATTTTTTTCAACATAATATATTAAAGAACACCAACTTCCTCCAGAAACTCCCATCATATTATATTGCTGATTTTTTGAAATATTCTTAATATATGCCAATGAACCGAGAGAATATGGAAATAATAAACCGGTTGAACCAATATATATTGATAAAGAATATGTGATATTAATAAATAAAAGTAATAAATAAATTTCTTTCATCATTAAATATAAGATATAAAAATAACTTAAATATTTTCATTTTTTAAATATTTCGATTTATCTTCCGATATTTTTTGAGGTCTTTTACGCATATATATCAAAAAATCCTTGATATTTTGTTCAGATTCTGATTTGAAAAACTTATTCAATTCATTGATACAAATTTGTCTAGATTGTATTGCAGCAAATGAAATATTTCGTAAAAGATCTTTATGTTTATCAGTCAAAAACATAGGAGTATTTTTTAACCATTTTTCGTTCATTTGTTTATAAGTTTCCAATGAAATATTCAATATTTCTGATTGATTATCAGAATAAATTATTTTTAAATGATCATCATGTTTTTCGATAGAATTTATGTCTAATTCAGGATGTTCCATAGATTCTATATAATACGATTATTTATTTTTATACTTATATATTTTGATAAAAATATAAAATACGAATATGACTAGTAATTTAATAATTGTTTTTTCGAATAATTTAAAATATTGATAGAATTGTCTTATTATATTCGTCAATATATTATCATTATAAAACAATATGGGTCTACATATATTACAATTTAATTCAGAATAATTTAATAAATAAGTTTCATATGACATCAGATCTATATAATCGTGATAATCATGTAATATTTTCTCAAAAGCGGTTGAATTATAAATTATAACATTTGTAGTAGGTTTATCAAAGACATCACTTGATAAAAAGATAATGTCATAGTCTTGATGGTTATAAATATCTTTTATAAAACTGACATTATTTCTCGGTATAGTATTTGATTCGAAAACAATAATATTCTTCAATTGTTTTTTATAAGCATATTCAATAATTTCTATATGTGAATTAAAATTTGTATGGAAATTATCAAAATATTTGATTTCTATCGTTGTATCAACTATATTTCTTAATTTATCTATCCCTGTATCGTCGGATAATATACAGAATATTTTATCAAATAATTTATATACAGACATTATTATAACTAAATATTAAAAATACCTTTGCTTTTACTAAAATATCATATAAAGAAGAAAGTATATAAGAATATACACATATATATGTGTATCAAGTGATCTACTTGAAAAGTTATTTTTTTAATTAATACTGCCCTATTTTGGGTTAAATTGTTGGCATTCCCGAGTCTGGTTAAAGGGGTACGACTTAAGATCGTATGCGTAAGCTTCGGCGGTTCGAATCCGTCTGCCAATAATATAATTTATTATAACAGTATTTTTATATAAGAAAACATATATTGTATATATACAAGATAAATACAAGGAATATGTCAATACATATTGTAAATTCCGATACACATTACAACGATTTGCAAAACAATACTCTCGTATTAAACTCTACTGTAGATTCTAATTTGATTCGATTGAGAACAGGATTAAATAATGCTTTTATCAATTATGAAAATAAATATGACATTGGATTGTCTGAAAATAATTTTGTTATCAATCTAACAAGTGGTGACAACTTATTGTCTGTAAATCAAGATTATTTTAATGTATATAAAACTCTCAAAACCGAAATGGATGTCAACTTATATAATAAATTTTATGTTTCAAGTAATGCTATTACTCTTCATAGTAATATCGACTTCATCTTACATGGTGATTCTACATTCAATGTAGATGATATATTGACTGTTAATTCGTCTACTGTAAATGTAAATTCGAATGTATTCATTACAAATGGTACATTGTTCGTGAACAGAATTTCTTCTTTAAATGAAAATGAATCATTATCAATTACTGGAGCTTCATTTGACTCTGGTGTTATTCAAAGTTTGGTTCTTGAACAAAATATCAGTGTATTTCAAACATCCGAATTTGATTCCATTGCTCTTGACATTGAAAGATTTTCAAGTAATATTACTGACATTATTTCTATTAAATCTTCCAATGAAGATGTTTCAACATTATTTACAATGAATCACGATGGTTTTATGGGATTTGGTGACATTACACCAACTGCTCCAATATCGTTATCTTCTGTAAATGATAATATCATCGATTTTACTGGTAACAATTATGGTGATAAAATGATATTAACAAGTAATGGACATTTGGGTTTAGGTACAGACAACCCTTTTGGAAGATTACATATTAAAAGAACAGATGATTACGAAGGTCAAAATGTTAGAAATAACCCGATTCTCAATATTGATATGGAATATTCATCGAATAAAAATATCAGTAATTATTTAATCTACGACGAATACTCAATATCTAATAATATTTTTAAAGATGGAGAAGAAAACCCATTTTTTTCTACAAACATTTATACAGAAAGTTCTACTGATGATCAATCTATTGTTGGTAATAAAAACATGATATATTTTCATAATTCTGTAAATACATCTTTTAATTTCGAAAAAAAATATGATAACGATGATATTATTCCACAAACAAATGATACAATTTTTGTTGAAATAAACAAGGAAATTGATTATGATACCGGAGATATAATTGACCAAAGAAAAATTGATTTCATAACAAACAAACCATCATACATATTTCAAATAGTTATACCTGTTTTTAGTAAGATATTTCCTGCTAATATTAAGAGAAATGTTATAATTCAAGATAGAGGAGAAGATGTTGAAGATGTTTCTACATTGAATGTAATATTATCAGATTCTATCACCTTTGGATATGAAATAATTTCAAAAACAACAACTTTGACTCAATTTCTAGAACAAAAAAGTTATGATTCAAGTAAATTATATATAGTAAACCTCAATAATAATGAACAAAATCCTACATTAATTAGTAAAAAAAATAATACTACTAGTAAAACATTTCAAATAAAATTATATTTTTATTTAAATAATATAGATTTATCAGAGATTGATTCACAAGATTATGTTATTAAGTATAATGCTAGAGAATATGTTGATATACCACCACCAGATATTCTATATATATCTTCAAATAATAATTTTATTTCTTCAATATCAGCAAATGGAACATTATCAATAGGTTCTGCTAGTCCAACCGAAGATTATAAATTATATATCGATGGCAATAGTTATATTAATACTTTAAGTGTAACAAATATATCAGATGATATGAGTTTTGGAACAAACAATATATCAGATGTAAATAATTTTCGATGTAATTCAATAGTTTCTCAAGATATCAATGTCCAAAACTTGACTTTCACCACATTAAAAAAAATGGATACTTTAAATATTTCTTCAAATTTGAAAATCATAACAAATAGTGATAATAATATTAATAATGTTAATGAAGCAGTTGTTGTTACAAATGATATAGAAGATTATAACCCTGCTATCATTATTGATGGGAAATCGTGTAATTCACATTTAGTTTTACGAAATGATAATGTATCATATTCATTAAATACTTCTAATACATCATTTGAAATAACTTATGATCAAATAAATCCTGTTAATATTATTAAACATTACAAAAATTATGAAATTTTATCACTTGGGAAAAATGGCAACATTAATATTTCAGATGATAAAATTTCTATAGGAATACCAAGTAATCATATTGACATCGTCAATACTGATAATGAAACTGATATTAAAATGATTAATTATTTCACAGACAATGTTAAAGATTCAACTTTTGATGTCACTATATATGGAAGTGTGAGATTCTGCAATAAATCAGGTGATACTATTATGCAAATAAATGAAGATGGTAATGTTTTTGTTAAAAAGTTTGTACAGCAAGAAGCAACTTCGCTTAACCAAATCTAAATCAAATCATACCATACTAAGTAAGCTTCTTTGTTTTTTTGTAAAAAATCATCTTTAATATTGAATATTTTCAAATCATCAAATAACTTTAATTGATTATTTACCTTACATAATGAAACATAATGTCCATTATTCATATTACCATAATGTAATGCCAAAGATGATAATTTATAAGTGATTTGTTTATTTGTTATTTTTATATTTAGTTCTTGATTTATATCTATTTCTGTACAATTTTTATCAAGTTTTTCGTCAAATCGTTTGATCATCAATATGAGTTTTTTAGGAAATTTCCATATCTGATTTATTTTAATATACTTTGTATATTCATTACATTTCTCACATTTCCAATCACCTTGTGAACAATAAGGTTTGATAAATTCTCCTATCATTGATGCAATATTATTACTATTATTATTCTTTCCAATATCCAAAGGAAGCAATATAAATGGTTCGAAATTATAAATAATTTCATTACATTGTTCACATTTAATATAGTTCATAAGAATACCTTGAGTTATATTTGACCATTCTGATATTTTAAAATCATTATGTTTTGAAATGATATAATTACAATAAGGTATTAAATTATCAATATCATTGAATTTTGGTTCGATACATTTTTCAACATTGATAGTATCACCGTGTTCTTGAGAGATTTTTTGATGAATACACATCCATAATTCGCAAATATCTAATTGTTCTCCTAATCGAAAAAAATCAGAAAACCCCTTGTATATTTTGAATATCAGTTTTTTAGGTCGCAATGACTTATTTTGATTATGAAGTAAATCAAAAACTTCACCAATTTCTTTCGATAAACTATCTTTATCATCTTTTATATTCTTATTTATAATAAGTTTACGAATATCATCGTCGTTACATAGTATTTGTATTAAACTATTCACTGCACATGTTGAACCAACATTTGCCAATCCTCCCATAATATATAATAACTTGTCAAAAGTTTTATATGTATAAAAATAATTTACTTAATTTTAATCTACTTCATCTACTTGAGGTTCTGAAGTAGATCCACCCATTGGTGGAACTTGTCCTTCAGCTCCTCCAGGAGTTCCATAAAGTTTAGTCATCAAAGGTTGCATTTTACCTTCAATTTCCTTCTTTTTATCATTGTATTCTTCAGTAGAAGCACTATCATTTTCTTCTAGCCATTTAAGACCATCTTCGACAATAGGTTCTGCTTCAGCTTTGACTTCATCAAAAGAAGGGCTTTTTTGTGCGGCATCTTCGGGTTCTTTGAGAACCGAACCTTTGATATTATATAGATAGTTCTCTAGTGAATTTTTAGCATCGATATTTTGTTTCTTTTTCTCATCCTCTTCTTTAAACATTTCAGCATTTTTAATCATTTCCTCAATTTGTTCAGGTGTAAGTCTGCCTTTATCATTTGTGATTGAAATATTATTTGTTTTACCAGAACCTTTTTCAACAGCTGTAATATTCATGATACCATTTGCATCAACATCAAATGATACTTCAATTTGTGGTACACCTCTTGGTGCAGGAGGAATTCCGTCTAGATGAAAACTTCCTAGAAGATTATTATCTTTGGTAAATTTTCTCTCACCTTCATAAATTTTGATATCTACACCGGGTTGATTATCTGCATAAGTTGAAAATACTTGTGATTTTTTGGTCGGGATTGTAGTATTTCTATCAATAATATTAGTCATTACACCACCAGCAGTCTCAATTCCTAGTGAAAGGGGTGCTACATCAAGTAGTAGTAGTTCATTTGTTTTATCATTTCCTTGTCCAGTTAGAATTGCAGCCTGTACTGCAGCTCCATATGCGACTGCTTCATCTGGATTTAGAGATTTATTGAGTTGTTTACCATTGAAATAGCTAGATAGTAGTTCTTGAACACGAGGAATTCTTGTAGTTCCACCCACTAGAACAATTTCATTAATATCACCCTTAGACATTTTAGCATCTTGAAGAAGACGATTAATTGGTTCGATTGTTCTTTGGAAAATAGGATCAGCAAGTTGTTCAAATTTAGCTCTGCTAAGTGTAGTTGTAAAATCTTGTCCATCAATAATGGATTCTACATCAATTGAAACAGTAGATGCAGACGATAGATTCTTTTTAGCTTTTTCTGCTGCAATATTAAGGCGCTTCATCGCTCTTGCATTTTTTCTAACATTTGTTTTAAGTTTTTTCTCAATTTCTGCACAAAGAAATTCAACAATTACATTATCAATATCCGAACCTCCAAGATGTGTATCGCCACCCGTAGCTTTTACTTCAAAGATACCCCCATCAAGTGTCAAGATAGATACATCGTGAGTTCCTCCACCACAATCAAATACAAGAATATTTTTCTCACCTTTATCATCTGTCTTATCTAGACCATAAGCAATTGCAGCAGATGTAGGCTCGTTGATAATTCTAAGTACTTCTAGACCCGCGATAGCTCCAGCATCTTTTGTAGCTTGTCTCTGTGAATCATTGAAATACGCGGGAACAGTAATAACAACTTTCTTGAGATCATGTCCGAGATAAGCCTCCGTGGTTTCTTTAAGTCTTTGAATTACCATTGCTGAAATTTGTTCGGGATGAAATTGTTTTTCTTCATTTTTATATTTAACATTAATTAGTGGTTTATTGTCCTTGTCTGCCGAAACATTAAATGACCATTTTTTACAATCGTCTTGTACAATTTGTTCATCAAATTTTCTTCCAATTAGACGTTTAGAATCATATACTGTATTCTTGGGATTCATTGTAGATTGATTCTTTGCTGCATCTCCTACTAGTTTTTCTTGGTCTGTAAAAGAAACATATGATGGAATAATTCTTGACCCAGTTTGAGAATCCGGGATAATTTCTACTCTTTCATTAATCCAAATAGCTGCACAACTTGTTGTTGTTCCAATATCAAATCCTGCTGCAATTTCGTCTTTAGTAACCATAATATCCGATATCTCTTTGTGATATTATTATTGTAATAAATCTTTAAGTATTTTATATTTGTGATATTTTTTTACGAAGAGAATAGAGACAAATTGCCATATTAAATGATGTGACATCACTTCTATTTATCATTTCATTATATTTGTCATAGAGCGTTATATTAAATTTTGATACATTATTGTCACTTAGTAATATATGAGTGTCGCTATTATATGGATTAAAAGTTGGTGTTCCTGAGATATTTTTAAAAGATATATTACCTGTTGGCACATTATTTCCGAATTTTTCTGATAAATTTATATTAATTAAATCAAAATATTTTACTGTATTTCCCCCGATTCTTGTTGATATACGATTATATTCATTTAAATTTATGAATATTGGATCACCATCTTCTACCTTGTTATTATTGATCAATGTATTTTCAACACCATCTACATTTATTATTATTTCACTTTTCAATAGTTTTATATATGCAATATCTTTTATAAATTCAGCAAGATCAAATGTCATATTGAATTTTGTTGAAGATAAAAATGTCCCATTTTCCGAGTTTATATATATTATTCTTTTTTCATAGTCACCCATTTTCTATTTAAATATACTATTAAATTATATAAAGATTTTGCTTATATACGAATGTAATATTATCAACAAAAATGAACATATCTGATAGTTTATGTTGTATTTATTATAATTCAATATCTTTGTTCTTTATGACACTTAATATATTTTTACCTTTTTATGATGAGGATATTTTACAAATTCAATACAAAATTATTGAACTTATGGATGAAAATATTGTTTTCGCTGATTCAAATAGAAAAAGAAAGAGATTTAACCTATTTGTTGAAAATATAATTGAAAAAAATAAGGATTTTATGGAAAAAATCAAAAGACAAGAAGATGACGACAATGACATTAATAATTACGAAGAAGTCATTGATACATTTACTTCGAATAATGAAGATGTAACAGATGATACAACAGACGATACTTTGGAAGATGATGATCGCGAATATGACGAGACTATCATTGAAAAGAAAGATAATTAGATATTATTTTTTTTATTAAAATCTTTTTTGATTTTAACACCAATACCATATCATCAAATCTATATAAGTTTTGATTTTCAGTCTTCATCGTCGTTATCGTCTTCGTCTTCATTGTCGTCATCGTCTTCGTCGTCGTCATCGTCTTCATCGTCGTCATCGTCTTCATCGTCGCCACTTTTGGCTTCTTGACCTTCCTTGTCTGGAAGAGATTCTTGAACTTCGTCAAAAATAGTGAGTATAGTACTTACATTTTGATTGATGTTCTCGATTTTGCAATCCAGATGACCAATATATGACATTATCGCTTCTAGGGTAACCTGTCCATCGATTTCATTTGTCTTCCTGGCTATTTTCTGTCGGTTCTTTGCCAGAGGAGGCCTCCCCCTTCTTTTCGCGACAACTCTTTTTTCGCCTTTCATATCTTTGATTTTAGGAGGTCGCCCTCTTCTCTTCTTAACAATTTGCTTGTTGATAATGGGATTTTTAGGAGGCCTTCCCCTTCCTCTCTTGACAATAGGTTCTGTCGATCCAACGACATCCTTGCTTGAACTCCCATGAATGTTTGGATCGTAATCCAACTTCTTCCTCACATTACCTTCTGCAACATTTTTTGGAGGCCTCCCCCTTTTCCTCTTGTTCACCGAGACACTGTTGTCAATGCCAGTATCGACATCCATATCAGAGCCCGTGCCTTCTCCTCCCTTGTCTGCACCCGCCTCACCAGAGCCTTCTCCTCCCTTGTCTGCACCCGCGTCACCAGAGCCTTCTCCTCCCTTGTCTGCACCCGCCTCACCAGAGCCTTCTCCTCCCTTGTCTGCACCCGCGTCACCAGAGCCTCCTCCTCCCTTGTCTGCACCCGCGTCACCAGAGCCTCCTCCTCCCTTGTCTGCACCCGCGTCACCAGAGCCTTCTCCCTTGTCTGCACCCGCGTCACCAGAGCCTTCTCCCCCATTGTCTGTACCCGCGTCACCAGAGCCTTCTCCTCCCTTGACTGCACGCGTGTCGTGCTGCTTGTCACCTTCATTACCGTCACCGGTTTCACCATTCTTGGCAGCACCATTGCTCTGGAAGGAAGACCACGCTCTGCCAAAAGCCATCTTCTCTGATTCTCAGACACGTGTCTTTGGAAAAACGAATCAGAAATTTGTCTCAAACAGTTTTTTTTAAAACATTTTCGTTTTTAATATATATATTATATACAAATAGAAGATGGATTTGGAAGTAAAACCTGAAAAATGGATTTTATCAAATAGAATTGGATACAATAAATTTATTTATAATACATTTCATCCTTCTAAATATTCCATAAATACACCACAATTATCTTGCGAATGTTCAAAGAATGAATGTGATATATCTTCAAAATCGCTTCAATTATTTCCACAACAAAGAATAGTCAAGGATTATATACAATTTGATAGTCCATATCGTGGTATTTTATTATATCACGAATTAGGCTCGGGTAAATCTGCAGCATCAATTGCAGCAGCTGAAGGATATATTGAAAGAAAAAAGGTATATATTTTAACACCAGCATCTTTAGCTCAAAATTATGAAAACGAATTAATAAAAATATCAAAAATAGGTCTTAATTTAAAGAAAACATGGTCATTAATCAAAACAAAAAATAAAAAAGAGGTATTTGATAAATATGCAATTTCAACAAATTTGATCAAAAATGATTTAATATGGATACCATTATACCAAAATGATATTAAAGATGCTCAAATTATTGAAGAAAAAACTTCATATAATAAATTGACGAATCGCAATAAAACAGATGTAGACAATATTATAAGTAATATTATAAAAAATCGATATAATTTTATAAGTTACAATGGATTAACACAAAAAAACACTACTCAATATAAAAATAATGGTTTTGATGATTCATTTATAGTAATTGACGAAATTCATAATTTTATAAGTAGAGTTGTGAATGGTTCAAGATTAGCAAGAAGCTTATATAATTCAATAATGTATGCAAAAAATTGTAAAATTGTTTTATTGTCTGGTACACCAATAATCAATAATCCATATGAAATAGCTTCTTTAATTAATTTAATAAGAGGTCCTTTAATTGAATATGAACTGAGATTATTAAAAAACTCAATAGAAAAATCAAAGGATGAATTAATAGAGATATTAAAAACCAATAATCTCTATAAATATATTGATGAGATTTCATATAATCATATTGAAAAAAAAATAAAATTTAACTTTTTACCGAAAGATTATGTAAGAGATAATGATTATATTAAAAAACAATTATGGAAAAAAGATGACAGTGAACTTGTAAAAAATATAATTAATACTTTGAATCAAATAAAATCGATGAAAATAGGTATTAAAACTGGTAATATTGAAAATCTCGCATTACCAGTTGATGATGTTAATTTTAATAAACTTTTTATAGATGATACAGATGCTGAAAATTTAATTGTTAAAAATGAAGATTTATTTCAAAGAAGAATACTTGGAACATTAAGTTATTATAAAACATCTGGAACTGAACTATTTCCAACTGTTTTACCTAATGTTATACAATATCTCGATATGACATCTCATCAAATATCTCTATATACAGATGTCCGTGATAAGGAAAGAGCACTTGATAATATTAACAAAAAATCGAAATATAGAAAGTCTGGTATTTTAGCAGATAAGGTTTCAGTATATAGAGCTTTTAGTAGAATGGTTTGCAATTTTGCATTTCCAGAAAATATAAATAGAGAATTTCCACAAGATATTCGTAATATGATGAAAAAACAAATTGATATAGATGATGATGAAATTCGTGAAAACGATACAAAAGAGTTATTAAAAAAAAGTAGATCTGTTTATGAAAATAATTTGGATAAAGCGATTACTGAAATTGAAAAAGGAGATTATTTATCTATTGAAAATTTAAGAAATTTATATAGTCCCAAATATGCCAAAATGATAGAAGATATTGAAACTTGTCCAGGTACTGCATTAATATATTCTCAATTCAGAACGGTAGAAGGTCTAGGAATTTTTTCAAAATGTCTTAATAAACGAGATTATGTCCAAATAACTTTAAAAAAGACAGACGATGGGTATGTTTTTGATGATTTAGCAATATTTGATAAAAAATATGATAATAAACGATATGTTATTTTTGATAATGATAGAGTTAAAACCAATATTCTTATGAATCTTTTTAATGGTTCCTTTGATTTATTACCTGATAATATTCTAAATAGTTTGCCAAATAGAGATCAACTATATGGTAAACTTGTAAAAATTATGATGATTACACAATCTGGTGCAGAAGGTATTTCTTTAAAAAATGTCAGAAGGGTTTTAATAATGGAATATTTCTGGAATTCAGTAAGAATAAATCAAGTAATTGGAAGAGCTGTTAGAACATGTTCACATGAAACTCTTCCAAAAGAAGATAGAAATGTTCAAATCTTTACATATATAATACGATTTACGAAGAAACAATTGAATAAGGATTTTACATTAAGAACATTAGATAATGGTATAACAACTGACGAACATATTTTGCAAATTGCAAATAAAAAAGAAAATATTATTAATAAATTTCTTGATATGTTGAAGGCGGCTTCATTTGATTGTATTATAAATTCTGTACAAAATAAACCAAAGGATAACGGATATAAATGTTATAATTGGGCTATTAATGCAAACCCTTTAGAATTATCTTACACTCCTAATTTAAATGACGATAAACAAATACAAAAACATCAAAAAACACAAGTTTTGAGAAAAAACACTGGACAAGTTGTTATCAAGAATGATAAAAAATATGTGCAGTTAAATGGTAATTTATATGATTATTTTAGTTATAAAAACGCAGGTATATTATTATCAATTGATGAATTGCCGAATAAATAAAAAAGAGTACATTTCACATTTTATTTTAGATTTTTATAAAAGTGTTTTCAAATTTTGAATTACATGTAGGAATGTACTCTTTACATTTTTGAAGATTTAAAATGGCACAAAACTATCGAGAGCATATTTTTTTCCAATGTTAAAAGAAAGATTAAAACAATATGAAAAAATTAAGATAGAAAAATAAAAATCTTACAATTATATTAAATGAACAGCTATAAACTTATTTTTAAGAAGGAGGAATTTCTATATTATTCTCAACACAAATATTATAAATAGATAGGTAATCATTGTAATTATCATTATAAATTAGGTTTAATATTGTTTCTTTGATCTTTTGATCAATATTTAACATTGTTACATATTCGACCATATCATTGATTTGATCATCCAAATAGACTGTATTCATTTGATTGCAAATTTCATCAATATCTGTCATATCTGTCATATATCTTGGATATATATAAAATTATCATTATCATTTTTTGTAAATTTTTGAACAAATTATTTATCTTTATTCTTAGTTTTAATTTTTTTTTTTAATATAGCATATATGCATGCATTCATAATATATTACAAGAATTTAAAAACATTGAAAAAGAGTACATTTCACATTTTATTTTAGATTTTTATAAAAGTGTTTTCAGATTTTGAATTATTTGTAAGAATGTACTCTTTTTCTAATGTAAAAGTTTTATCCAATTTGAAAAGAATCTTAAACCAGATGTTTGATATTTCTCTGGATGAAATTGAACACCTATCATATTTTTATAATGTGCCATCCATATTTGTTCACCTTGTATTATGTCTTTTGACCATTCCTTTGGTATTTGTTTGACATAGTCGTGATGTAAAAAATAATATTTTGACCTAGGTACTTTTAATATAGGTGTATCAATTATTAAATATCTTGTTGTTTTTGTTTCTTTATTATTTTTGAAAGTTCCAATTGATGATTCCTTACATATTCTTTCCATCATTAATTGAAAACCATAACAAATGCCAAGAATTGGAACATTATATTTAAATATTTTATCAGGAACATCCAATCTATTTTTCTGTAAAACTCTTGATTCAGATCCACCAATTATAATACCTGATATTCTATGAGTTTTCAAAATTTCATTAATATCATTCACATTATTTCGTGTATAGATTGGTGTGACAGTTTTGATTTTATTGAAAATTGATTGAAAAGATTGGTAAGTAATTGATTCTGATATATGTTTATTTGGACAACACATTACTATGATTAAAATATTCATTCAATTTATCCTAAAATATTGAAATATTAAAATAATATTAAAATAATATTAAACAAAAAAATGATAATCATTATGTAGGAAGGTAATGAATATGAAAATTACCGACCTTAAAATAAAGACTTCAAAATCATTTTCAAGATCCGATCCTTGTGATCTTTTTCATACTTTTGATATCGATAATAATATACAAAATATCAATAGAAGTTGTAAGACTTGTCAAAATCAAATCATAAATGATTCAAATGATTATTGTTCATTACAATGTTATAAAAACTCAAAAAAAGATAATGACGGCTATTATAATATAACATGTATGAATTGTGAAAAACAATTTAAGACAAAATGTATATTTACTGATTTTTGTTCAGATAATTGTTTTAATCAAATTCGGCAAAAACCAAACTAGATATAAATGTATATATAGATATAAATAAAACATATGTTGGAAAATGATATACAAGATTTTTTACAAAAACATTATCTGCCAATAAATATCATTGATAAAACAATTAATGATATTTTTCAATATATATATCAAAACAATACATTTTATCAAAACAAGATCAAAAATTCAAAAGTATATAAAAAAAGAATCTTTAAAACTATTTGTTTAGTATTGTTTAGCAAAATGCAAATATACAACCAGTTTACAATATATTTAAATAAGAATATGAAAAAGAGAAAAATGATAAATTTTGTCTTCGATTTATTATTTAATACAAATATATTTGCAAAAAAATATGATAAACAAGTTTTGAAAATTCAAAGATTTGTTAGAAATTACATTTACAAAAAAATAACAAAATATACATCATTTTCTTCGGAAAATATTACAGATCCTTTTACATTAGATAATATTAACGAAATACCTTTGCAAAATTTGTTTTGTATCAAAGATGATAAATCACATATTTATAAATTTGATGCAATAGAACTCGAATATTATATATCAAATATACAAAATATAAATCCATATACAAAACAACCTTTTTCAGATATCATATTATGCCATCTTAGTTTATTTATCAATTATAATCAATTGAATAGAAAGGTCAAACAAGATTTTAAATGGGACACATATACTCAAGCATATACCGAAGCATCACAAGTAATGGAAGCAGCCGGGTTTTATAATGATGTGAGATGGTTCGAAAAAATGTCATATGAAGATGTAAAAAACACTATTTCATTATTTCAACTTTTGTCATTGAATACTGACCAAAAGTTTTTTTCTTCAGATATTAATCAAATATCATATCAATTTGATTTTGCAAATGGTGTTATTGAACTCTTTCAGAATTATAATGATAATTATTTGCATTGTTGTAATTTTATGAAAGCTTTATCATCTCATTCTGATGATTTTTTTCAAAATTTACCAAGATGGTTATATACATATGATACATATGAAATATCAGATGATTTAGAGTTTTTAACTTTAATTTATTATTTTAGTATAGAATAATGTTAATAACTCCAATGGATCTACAAGATAAACCGATACAAAGAAAACCAAAAAATAATCTTGAAGATTTTCAGTATTCTTCAAAATTAAGATCTGCATTTATTGCATTCTTTTTATTTATTATTTTCTCAAATAATGTTTCATACAAAATTTTGGAACTTATAATGAGCACTTTTTCAAATGTCAACATAACAAATGATGGATGTCCAAATTTTCTTGGTATTTTTATTATGGCATCAATAATTGCTGTGATTATTTTTATTTTTTAATCACACCATAACAATGTGTATAAGGATAATTTATATACATATATATGACACTATGAAATCTTATATTTCAAAAAACATCACATTTAAAACATTGAAAAAATTAATTGTAAACAATCAATATATAAAAACTAGGACAAAGCGACAAAACCTAGATTCTAGCAGTCTAGCATTTATAATCAAGAGAAAACTCGAACATGGTCAATATATACAAATGGGGCACTGTATTGAAAATATATTAAGGGATTTGATTTTACAATATTCATCTGTAAAAGATATAAAAACAAAAAATCAAAAAGGTCTCAAAGAAAGAGATCATCTTTTTATTGATGAAAAAACGAAAACAATTTTTTATGCAGAATTGAAAGCAAATCCAAATCTAGATACAGAAAAATCAAAATCTACCATTGAAAAATGTCTTCATATAGAACAAGAATTGAAAAAAGAATATAAAGATTACAATATAAAATGGTGTCTACTTATATGTAGATATATTCATAGTAGACATATTCCTCATCATATAATGAAAAAATATGAAACTATTCAAAGTAATATTTTTGGTATAAACGAATATCTTAATATGTTGAAAATATCCCATTCATTCACAGAAAAAAGTTGGAATATATATGTTAACGAAATCGCTAATGAATTATGTTATTCAAGAGAAAAAAAATAATTTTTTATTTCTTTTTTATTAAATATTCTTTAATTATTTATTTACTTCTTAGCTACCTTTTTCACAGTTTTCTTTACTGGAACTTTCACTGGTTCAGGCTCAGGTTCTGGTTCTGGTTCTTCTTCCTCGTCCTCTTCTTCTTCTTCATCATCTTCTTCTTCTACTTCCTCTTCTTCTTCATTTTTATCTTCAGATTTCCCTTGTGCATCAATATTCTGTTGACAATCTGTATCAATGATATCATCATCGTCATCATCATCGATATTTTCAACATCAGAATCTTGGATAAAGGTCATTTTGGTAACTTGTTGTAGTTGAAATTTGGATGAAATAATCTTCCAACTGCATCCATATTTACCTCCTGCAAACCAAATTCCAGTAAGTTGTACAATTAGTTGTGTTTTGGCACCTTTCAGTGATTTCATAATATTTTCAAATTCAACTTCGTTGTTTTCCATATCATATGAATCAAATGTAAATGTATTTGACTTATTATCATATGGAAGTTTGGCCTTAAAGGTTGGTGGATATTTACCAACTGGTTTTCCAGTGTTGGGATCTTTATCAACTTTTACAATAGGAGTAAATAGTTTTGATACAAATGATTTATTGCCATCAAAATCATCTTTAAACCAAGCAAGACGGTTTGCAAAGGCATCTTCTACAATTTTATTTTCAATTTCTTTGAGTTTATCGTGGAAAGTTTGAATCTTGGGATTTTCATCCATTCCCCTGAATGACATTGTAAGGTCATATTTTTTGTCTTTATCAGCTGTTGATACACCGTCTTTTGCTTCATATGGTTCACCAAGTCCATATGGAAGATATAGAACAGGTGTTTGAATTGTAAGTTTTTCAGATCCATAGTTTACATAAACAGTTTTGGCACCAGAAGCAAGTGTTCTCATTTCAGAATAACGAAGTTTGTTAACATCAACATTTTTTGAAAGAAATACCATTGTGATTGTATATATATGTCATTTTCTTATATATGTGTCATTTTTTTATTTTTTACAATTAAAAAAATTAAAAAAATATTTCAATATGCTTATTATTTAATAGTCAAAATCTTCATCAAATTCTATATAGTCATCGTATTCATCATACTCTTCATCATAATAACTTTCATCATCTAATGTGATATATGAAGAAACAGAATCTTCTGTATTATACCCATCATAGTCTTCTTCCATATCTACAACATCATATTCGTTATTAATTTTATTTAATTCAACAATTCTTGAATATTTTTTAGAAATATTATCATAATGATCATCAATATCATCTGTTTCTTTTTTATCAATAATTGGTTCAGTGTAATAAGATTCAGGTGGATTAAACTTATGACTATAATTATCAACAATATTGTTTTCATAAAATTGCTCATATTCGTTTACATTATTTGATTGAAAATCATTATAGTTTTCAATGATCCACTTTTTTCTGATATTCTTAATATTTTCACGATTGATCGGATTACACATATTTACAGTTGTAAAACCATTGAAATATTCATATTCTGGTGTATTTTTGTCAAAATGTAATTGAATAAAATTACGAAATTGTAGCATCTGTAATATTTCTAATAATCTCTTTCAAAATTATTTCATTTTTTTCTTTTTCTGCTTGTACAGAATGTTTATATTCAATATATACAGATGATGCATATTCATTTATTCTAATAATCAATGAAATCCTATTTGTTATCTTGGATTCATAAGTTTCATATTCAACTTTTTCATCTATATCATTGACACATGGAAACATATATGTTGGAATTTTACAATATTTATATGTTAAAACTTCAATATTTTCAATACTATCACGATCAATAATATCTTTTGTAAAAACAATTTGATTATCATTATTCATTTCATATTGATATTGCATTTTATTTTTCTTAAAAATTGCATGATTTGTTTTCTTCCAATTTGAATATTTTTTTCTGATTTTTTCAATAATAGTTGGTTTCAAATTTATATCAATACTGATTTCATTTCTTTTTGCTATCAAATATATTTCCATTAAATTGAAATCATTTTCAATATACTTTTCCAACTGAAACATAATTTAATTTTGATTCAGTAAACTATCATTTTTTTATTTTTATAAATACATATTAGAAGAATGGACGATATATTATTTGTTTCATCTGTTGCATTTTTTTCATCATTTACAATGATTTATGGAAATTTAGCATCAAATGCTATTGGCAAATCGAATGCACTTTATGTACAAAATAACCCAGTCATTATGTACTTGACAATATTTTTCTATGTCGTATTTCTGGTCACAACTATGTATAAAGAAAATATTCCCAAAAAAATACCTGAAATAATTCTTTTATCATTGCTTCTATTTTTAATTATATCATTAATCGTTTCATCACATCCTATCATAGCAATATCTTCTGCATTTTTAATCTTAATCATTTATATACATTACATACAAAAGCCAACAAAAAAAATAGCTGACTATATTTAAAAAAATGAATCATTATTATTTATAATATCAATATGACAAAATATATTCATAATCAAAATGAAATTCGAAATAAATTCAGAGATTTACTTCAAAATAATCTAGATTTAGATCAAAATATTGTCACAGATATTGAAATTGGTGTTTTCAATTCAACTATTGATTATGCTAATTCTCTTAATATCCAATTATCATGGAATACACAACTTTTTGCAGATACTTATTTAAATAATGCTAGATCTATTTATTCAAATTTGAAATCAGATAGCTATATTGGTAACAAAAATCTTATTAAACGATTAAAATCAAATGAATTTAAACCTCATGAATTGTCATATATGTCTTGTCAACAAATGTTTCCTGAAAGATGGAAAGAAATTGTTGATAAACAAAAAGAGAAATTGAAAGCAGCTTATGAAGTTAAACAAGTTTCTATGACAGATGCTATTAAATGTGGTAAATGTAAAAATAATAAAATATCGTATTATGAACTACAAATTAGGTCTGGTGATGAAAATATGACACAATTCTTCAATTGTATTGTATGTGGTCATAAGTGGAAAAGTTAAAAAAATGATATTTAATTGTTATTCTTTTTTATTATGTTTTCTTTGAACAAAAAACAACAAAACGCGGTTGATGCAATTGCAAATGGTAGAAATTTGTTTTTGACAGGTCCTCCCGGAACAGGAAAATCATATACACTAAAAGAAATTATCACATATCTAAAAACAAATAATATCAACTTTAGTGTAACATCTTCAACTGGTTGTTCCGCTGTTCTTATTAATGGTCAAACAATTCATTCTTATTTCTCTCTTGGTATCGGCGATATTAATGTTGATAAAATCATCAAAAAACTTAAAATGTATCCAACAAAATATAAAGAAATATATGAATTAAAAACATTGATAATTGATGAAATAAGTATGATAGATTGTACATTATTTGAAAAAATATCAGAAATTTTACAAAAAATCAAATCAAATCAAAAACCATTTGGAGATATACAAATTATTATTGTAGGAGATTTCTGTCAACTTTCTCCCGTAAACGGTGATTATTGTTTTACTTCGAAATTATGGAAAGAATGTCATTTTGAAAATATTGTTCTAGATGAATATATTCGTCAAAAAGAAGATATTGATTTACAAAATATTTTAGGCGAGATAAGATTTGGTAAATGTTCCAAAAAAACATTTTATCAATTAAAAAAATTAAAAAACACAGAATATAATAACATCATCCCTACAAAACTATTTTCTCTCGCATCTCATGTTGATCAAATTAATAAACACAATTTTGATAAATTCCTACCTGTAAATTCAAATATTATACAATGTTATCCTCCTACACTTGAAGAATACTTTACTAATTCTAATTTTTCTGAAAATGATATTATGCAATACAATGCAATCTCAAATGATAAAAAAATAAAAACATCAGAATATGTTATTCAATTATATAAAGGTCTTCAAGTTATGGTAACAAGAAATGTAAATATCGATAAGGGACTTATTAATGGAACAATGGGTATAATTACTTCATTATCTCCATCTTATGTACAAATCAAAGATAAAAATCAAAATTTGTTTACAATATATTATCACAAAGATGTTAATGAAAACACTAAAACATATATTAAATTTATGCCTATAAAATTAGCATATGCTGTTTCGATACATAAATCACAAGGAGCAACGCTTGATGCTATAGAAGTTGATGGTGGAACATGTATTTTCGCCCCAGGACAACTATATACTGCTTTATCACGAGCAAAAAATTTAAATTCTATCAAAATTATTGATTTGGATAAAGATTCATTTATATGTCACAAAAGTGTCAAACAATTTTATAAGGATTTAATAGATGAATAACGACATTACACACTTCTTATTTGAATTTATTTCAAATATAAAATATTGTCATATTATGACAGAAAGTTATGTTGAACACAAAGCAACAGACCATTTATATAACAAAATAAATACATTATATGATAAATATTTAGAAACATATATTGGAAAATATGGTAGGAAAAAAGCAGAAACTAAAAAACATTTAAATCTAAATGCATATAATGGTAATTTCTATGAATATTTGGAAAATACTATCAAAAAAATTGATAGTATTTATAAAAAACAAGACAATGATTTACAATCCATATTAGATGAAATTAAAGTTGTATTAAATCAAACATTATATATTTTAAAACTTCATTAACTTTTTTTTATCTTGCAATGAGTGATAATTTAGTTTCTCCATTTAATGCATCTATGCTTATATTGTTAGTTCCATATGTTCCGGCAATACCAGCATCATCAAATGTTATTTCAAATATTGTCTCAGTAACTCCTTCTGCCGAAATAGTGTCTTTCAAAGAAATAGTATTTACATTTACTGTGAAATCTGATAATGGAAAATATGAATATAATACTGTAGTTGTTATAGGCATCTGTATGTTATATATGTTATCATCATTTCTGTCATATGTTATATTAATTATTCCTGAAAATAAAGAAATAGAATCTTCTTCTAATGTATTTTCAGGTTGTGATATAACAGATATATCATAGATTCTACGATATTGATTAGAACTTAAATTTCCTTCATCTACAATATGCTTAAATGGTAAATTCTCAACACTGAAAGCATCAGTTAATGTTATACCACTTACATTGCTTGATAATTCATAGTTCCAAAACGCGGTATCTGATACAGAATTATTGATATACTCAATTAATTCATTTGATGTATTACTTACCTCTTGTGTTACTAGATTTGAAGTCACTTCAGAAATAAGTCCGAAAACATTACCGAAACTAGCAGTTGATCCATATTGTGCTATGATATAATCCATATCTACAATATCAATACCTGTCACCATCAATTTACCAGCAACATATAAATCTCCGTCGTAAATATTATTTACAACATATTTATTTGATGTTCCTTGATACATTGAATCAAGTGTTCTATTACCAACTTGTTCCCATAACTCATCTCTTACATCTCCTATATAATTTGACATATTGATTCTTCTTTCTTCCGTGTAATAGAAATTACTTCCTGTTCCTTCTGTTAACAAATCTGTGTTTCTATCTAATAAATTAACACTATGTAATTGTTCTCCAGAACCAATAAAATTCGTTGCTGTTATATCATCTGTCGCTACTATATTAGAAGATGATATATCATTTGTATATATATTTCCACGAGTTTGAATATTTGATATATTCAAATCACCTTCTCCGTGTATTTTGCTAGATGAATATATATCACCAAATACATCTAAGGTATGTGATGGATCAATTTTGCCTATACCTATTTTTGGTTTATTATTGTCAGATTTTATCATCATTAAAGAATTTGAATTTCCATCAGATTGATATTTCCATGTTGAGAAAACCTCATCTGTTATATCAGTATAATGATCAATTCTTAATGCTGGTCCTTCGTAATCATCATGTATAATATGAAGTTTTTCTGCTGTATATTCAACAGTTTCAATCACAGTAGTTTCTCCTAAAACAGTCAAATTACTTGCTGTTATAGTTCCTTTTACAGTTAATTCAGTGTCATATATATTATTTACAATAAATCTATGTGATGACCCATCTGCAATTTCATCACCGGTTAATTCACTAATGCGTGTACTTATCAAATTCGAAGTTGTTAATATTGCATTACTTGTATAATCCATATTTTCTTTATTCAAATTTGAAGCATAATTTGATGTTTCTTGATTTGAAGAATATGATATCCAACCTGATCTTTCATGTGTGAAAAATAAATTGGACCCTTCTATCATAGTGTTGGTATTCATTCTGGATAAACTGATAGTTTCTCTCACGATAGGTGGTTGTGGTTCTTGACCTTCTACAGGAGCCGGTATTTCAACAGTTTTTACTTCTGTTTCTCCTGTTTCGCTGACACCTAAATTAAAGAATTTACCTTCTTCTGAACTAGGAATACTTAGATTTTTTACAACAACTGGTATTGGATTATTGTTTGTGTCCTTCATCTCAAATCCGGATGCTCCAGCCGATATACTTTGTACTTCTCCATTTACATTTACCATATTGATAGTATTTCCTGACAAATATAAATCTTTCCATCTATAATTTGAATTCCCTAAATTATAAATTTCGTTTGATGAAGGTAACAAATCACCTGTAATTATTGTATTTTTTTTGAGTTTTATTTCATCGCTATCAAATAATGCTATTTTTTCAGTATTTCCAGCTGTTTTTATTCCAATATAAGTTTCATAATACGGATTTTCTCCGATTATTGTGGATGTTGCTCCAATGACTGCCGCATTATGTTGATCGTTGTAGAAAACATTGTTACAATTATTAGCTACTAATAAAAGATGTGCATCATCTATGGTTGATGAAAAATTGGCTACGCTACCGTAATTAGAAGTTTTGGCAAACAATTTGTATCCAGTTGTAGGAACATAATTACCATAAGACATTCTTGCCCCTAATTCAATAAATTATTATTTTTTCAGATATTAATTATTTTCTCTAAATTACTTATCCTTTCTTTTAATTGATTATTTTCATTTATCAAAAATTTGACACATCCATGTAAAGACATATTTATTTGTTCAATATCAATTGATAAACAATCATTTATATCTATTGTTTCATTTTCATTTTCAATCTTTATCGAAGATGTATTTACATTTTTGGGAAATATTTCCTGTACTTCTTGTGCAATATATCCAAGTTTGTATTTATCATTTGAGGTTAAATTTTTCACACCATCTTTGAATTTAAACCTTTTTAATGATAATTTGTCGATATTTTCATAACATTTTGCATAATCTGCTTCTGTTATCTCTTCTTTTATTCTTTCATCTGAAAATGATGCCCAATATGGACTACCAAATCGTTGATAATTGTTTCCATTTGCCCTTATTTCAACTTGAGGAAAATTCATACTTGCATTTGTGAAAAATCCTAGATTACCTGCAAAAGACTGAATTGCATTTTGATCAAATATTGGAGAATCAGTTGATGTTTTTAAACTGAAAATCAAATTACATCTTCCTGTTGATAAATTCCAAGCGTCATTTCCATTTTCAAATCTTCCAACTATTTGTATTTGTGATCTGCCATATATTTGTGAATTATTGATAACACGAAGTTTTGTCATTGAATCAAATTCATTATTACCTGTTACATCTAGTGTAACTGATGTGTCTTTGCCAATACTACATGTACCAGAATTTGTTTTCAATTCACAATAACCGTTATTGTGTACTATCTCAACATTTCTCGAATTTATATTACGACTTCCAATTCTGAAAAATGTACCATTATCATATTCGGAAAATTCTATATATCCATAATTATTTTCTCGAAATTCTTTCGAACGAAATATAATACTTGAACTCCCATGTGTTTCATTATAATCCAAAACGATTGATCCGGAATTTGCACTCGCAGAAACACTTGTATTTGATATATGAAGAACTCCATTTGGTGTAATATCTTGTACGCCATTACCAATCAATACTTTACTAGAATATGATATATAATCTGTATTATCATTCCAAGGAGATGCAGACGAATTATTGTCTGATAGATAATTAATAATTTGATCATTCACATCATTTGATGATGTTAATCCTAAATTGATTATACTATTGTTGATTTGTTCCGTTAAAATATCTCCCACTGTATTTTCTGATAATGTTGAAACAATATCTATTTCAGCTAAACTTCTATCAATTTCTTGCGATACTACAGCTATCATAGTATTCGATGTTAATGTTGAGACATAATCATATATGTTTCCAGCACTTGATAATGTTCCTTCACGAGACATAATATAATCCAAATCAACAATGTCAATTCCAGTTACCATTAATTTACCAGCTACATACAGGTCACTTGAATATACATCATTTATAATATATTTATTTGATGTTCCTTGATGAACCTGATCCAATGTTAATTTGGTAACTTGATTCCATAATTCTTCTCTTACATCATAAACATAATTAGACATCCCTATTCGTCTTTCATCAGTATAATAAAAATTACTACCAAGTCCTTCTGCTAACATATCGGAATTACGATCTTCCAAATTTACTTCATTTAGATATTTACCATTTCCAATAAAATGTATTGCATTTATATCACCATCTACATCAATTGTATGTTGTGGATTTTCAATTCCAATACCTATTATAGGTTTGTGATTAACATTATTTTTTATCATCATTATAGGATTTGATGTACCCCCAGAATCAAATTTCCAGGTTGACATAATCTCATCTGTTACATTAGTGTAATGATCGATTCTCAAAGCTGGACCATCATAATCATCGTGTATAATATGCATTTTTTCAGCATTATATTCTGTTGTTTCAACAATAGTAGTTTCCCCAATAACATTTAAATTACTTGTAGTCAATGTCCCTAATATATTTAAATTTGTGTCATATGTGTCATTTATAATAAATCGTTGTGATATACCATCCGCTATTTCATCAGCATTTAAATTTGTTATCCTTGTACTTATTTCATTAGATGTATATTCAACAATTTCCCTAGCATAATTAGAAGTTTCTTGATTTGAGGAATATGATACCAACCCTGCTCTTTCCCAAGTAAAAAATAAATTAGAACCCTCAATCATTGTATCTGTATTCATTTGGGAAATATTGATAGTTTCAATTAAATTTTCATTATGTTTTGCTTCCAAAATAAGTTTGTTATTATCATTTACACTAACACTAACATATTTACTAAAAGAATCTTCAGATACTGGGATTTTCACATTTTTTACCCTTAAATCCGACATTTTGCCATCTTTTGTTATCAATAAAGAGTTATTATCTGTTTTCAAAGAAATTTGCCCGATTTTTGCTGTAGTTCCAGATAGATATAAATCCTTCCATTTTTTAGTTTCACTACCCAAATCATAGTTTTCGTCTATTGTTGGTAAAAAATCACCCGATATATTAGTTGTCTTATTTAAGAATATTTCATTCTCGTTAAATGTCGCTATTTTATCAATAGTACTATTGATTTTACTTCCAATATATGTTTCATATAATGGTCGTGTTCCTGTATTAGTTACAGAAGTTCCTAATACACTAGCATTTTTATCATCATTATAAAAATAATTATTACAATTGTTTGCTACAAGTAATAGATATGTTTCATCTAATGTTGATGAAAATTTTGCTACACTCGGATAATTCGAACTTTTTGCAAACAATTTACATCCGTGTATAGCATATGATGTCCCAGCTGACATGTGCTTTTTATTTCATTCAATTATTTTTATTTCAAATTTTTTATCTAATTGGACATACACCTCCCGCACATTCAGCCGAATAATCAAGATCATCATCTAGATTAATAGCACCACTTGTAATTGGTACAACTTTTGACATCATATCTCTGTATTTTTCTTCAGTAATTTCCTCAAATGGTGCTTGTTGAAATCCATGTTCATTATGAAGCAAAAATGAACAAGTTTTTACATTATTGGTGTAATTTTCTTTCAACCATTTTTTCATATCTTCAATTTCATTCAATTTATAATAAATTGTACAAGACACTGAATTGTCACTCCATTCTGTTTGAAGATGTTTAACAGTTTCAAGTTGGTCAATAACTGTCATATCCTTCGCAAGTTTAGAACCAATTGGATAACAACAAGGGAATTCTACAATCATAGTATTTTTATCATCTGTTCCATCAAAATTTCTTTGATATTCAATATTATATCCTTTTGATTTACATAGTTTAATAAGTGGATTATTTGATGCAATTCGAATTCTTCTGATGAAATATTGATAAATTGCTGGATGACATCCTGATGTTACACCAGCTAGAAGAGACAAAGTACCACTTGGTTTAACTGTTGTTATTTTGACAGAACGAGGAAAGTTATTCTTATCAGAATACTGATTATCATATTCTCTCAAATATTCATATAGAGGACCTAGCCAACTTTTTTGTTCTTCAGAAGATTGCATATATCCCGTAATACCAATTCCCATTCTCATATTTTTATGTACAATATCTTCAGTATCTTTTTGATGACATTTAAGAGCAAGTGAATGTTTGCAAATTCTATAAACAATTGTAGCAATTTCTTTCAGTTCATCGTATGATGTGATATTTGATAGATAAATTTCAGATAAGCAACATGTTTCAAAATTTGCAAGAGATTGTTCTGCACACGGATTATAACCTACTACATCAGGATCAGGGTATTTGTCACCATCCTTAATTCTTCCACATTTTCTTGATAGTTCAAGATTTACTAGTCCATATGGTTCACTTGTCCCATTATATCCATCCCAAAATTCTTGTGGAAGTTTTTCAATATCATCACATACAATAGAATTATTTGACATACATCTCCAATTTGGAATATTACCAGAACTCCAATTTTTTGCCATCAAATACTCCTTATCGTCACTATCTCCTAGTGCAATCAATGCCGAATTATGTGTTAAATAACCATTACAATAAAACTCGTGATAATTTTTTACTTCAATGTCATATGTATCTACATACTCTGTTTCATTTCCTACATTCATAACTTTTACAGGACAATAAGAAATTTCATCAAAACATTCTTCGAATGTATTTACTGTAATTTTCTTTTTCATATTAAAACCTAGACGATCCTTGATATTTTCATATCTTCTGAAACCATCAAGCATTTTAATAGGAAATGAGTTAATTCCAATTTTATATTTATTGTAAAAATATGAAATATAATCTTTTTTAATCAATACTTCGATACTATGAAGTTTTGAAATAGTGTGATTTGTTACAGCAGTTAGGAGTCCATTATATTTTTTAGTTTCAATACCACAAGAATAACATACATTTTGAATATCTGATACTAGTTTATCTGTGATAACACAATATTCTGATGTATTATACCCATTACCATCAATAACTCCACCTAGATATGACATTCTGATATTATATGTTCCTTGTGAAATATATTCAGGCACCTTATTTGTCATAACAATATGTTGCATTATATATGAGAAAACATCATGTGATGAAAATGATATGATACAATATTCATCATTATATTCATTGATTTCCATATAAAAACTGTCATCATCTACCATTTGATAAAAGATATTTTTCATCTTTTCTAGGATTGTATATTCATTTTTATGAAATTTGAATGATACATAGGATAGTTCATCATGAACTTCATATGGTGTTTTTGATTGTAGAAAACCAACAAACCATGCTGTATTTTCATCTAATCCAGGAACAATTACTGAATTACTATAAGGTAGTCTTGTATATCTTCCATCAATTGCATTTCGTGTAGACATCAAATAATCTCCATATTTCAAATCTTTTGCCATTTTCCATTCATATGTTTTTGTTGATGTTAATACTGCCATGCGATGATTTGGTGTACATTTGAATTCTCCATCTTGTGTCTTAATCGTGATGATATCTTGTTTTCCTTGAATAAAAACATTTGATACTTCATCATATCCTTTTGATGTAAGTACCATATCACCAACTTTCATATCTTTTATTTGTTTCAAACCTCTTTGAGTATGAACCATGCTATTTCCAGGCAGACATCTTCTTACATTACCTGCAACAACAACTGTTGCGATAATATTTACAATATCAAGACAATCAATAGTTGATAGATTCTTGCCTTTTTTCACCGAAAGAATTTTTTGAATATTATTAAGACCCTTCACAAGATCTTCTGGTCCACTTGCAATTCCGCCAAATCCATGGATCTTAGACCCTGCACTTCTAATTAGTTTTGTCGAATATGTAAATGATTTTCCTTTGATAAAATATGCTTCAAGTACTTTTTCCAAAAGTGATACCCATCCTTCTCTTGAATCAGGGACGATGAAATCAGCATCATTTGTATCTTGTCTAGTAACTGTAATATCAGCATCAATAATTGGAGGAAGTTTTTCTACATATTTTTTCTCAATACTAAATCCAACACCTGTTCCAAGCATCAATACATCGAATATCCACAAAAATGGTTTAATAGGTTCATCAATTTTGACAAAAGCACAATTTTGCAAACTCATAATTCCAAGTTTATCTACAGTCTTTGTTCCAAGTTGCCAGGCAAATCTTCCAGCTACACTACATTTCAAAGACATCATGTGTTCATATGCTTTCTTTAGTTCATTGTTAGTAAAACCAACACCTAGTTGTGTCTGAGAAGCTTTCAAAATTCTCAAAATAGTATCACGATATTCTTCAGTATTCTCATTTTCATCAATAATTCTAGCATATGTTCTTTTATAAGTAATGTAACCAAGCATCCCCCAAGGTGTTTCTACATCATCTGGAATTTTCGAAAGATAACCGTCTGTGTTTCTTTTTTCTTGTCTTGATTTTCTATATTCAATGTAATGTTTTGCTGTATCAAAATATTTGTGATTCATAAGGTTTTTCTCGACAATGTTTTGTACTGTTTCGATATGAATTTTATCTCCACCCGATTTGAAGATATCATCATTAATATCTTTTACAAGAATATCCATGTTATTACATACAGTTGAAGAATTTGTAAATGCCATTGATAAAACATTTACGATTTTTTTCACATCATATTCCTGTACTGTATTATCTCTCTTAATAATAAAAACTGACATTATCAAAGACACCAACAAAGTATACTTATTCTATATATATTGTATTTATATACTTTTCAAGTATGACACATAATAAAATTATAGAAGACCATTATGATATCATAAGTAAAGAATTCGATGACAGTCGTGTGAGGATATGGCATAATGTATGTAATTTTATAAAAAATGGATATGGAAAATCATTATTAGATGTTGGTGTCGGTAATGGAAAAAACTCAATTTATGCATCGAATTGTGGTTATCATTGTATAGGTATTGATATTTCAAATAATTTAATTCAAATCTGTAAAAATAAAGGATTAAATGCTTATAAAGTGGATATGTTAGAATTGACTCCAGAATTATTTGGTAAATTTGATGATATTTTATGTATAGCATCATTACACCATCTTGAAAATGTTTCAATGCAAATAAATGCTATTATTAATATGATTAATTGTCTAAATGAAAATGGTAGAATTCTTATTTCAGTATGGTCATTTGAAAAATACGATAATCCAGAAAATATTAAATATAGGGATTTCACATTGGGTCCCAATATTGTTAAATGGAATTCGAAAAATAAAGATTATCAAATTGATAGGTTTTATTATATACATAACTTGAAAACTTTCAATGATATGTTAGTTGAAATTCAAAAAAAATATGATATTTCATATGAAATATCATGGGAAAAACAAAATTGGTTTGTCGAAATTAAGAAAAAATGAGAAAATTAAACTGTGCATTTATTATCTTTTATATATCTTTTTTTCATTTCGCCATTGCATAATGATACTACATATAATCCTCCATTGGGACCTTGATAGACTTTTCTATCTCCACTTACTCCTTTCACTTTTCTTTGTTTCATTTTATCGATTTTGCCTTTTGTAGACTCTTTATCTTTCATTTATCTATATTATTGGAATAAAATTATTTTAATATCAATGATGAATATTCACTTGTTTTACTCTTTATATACATATCTGTTGTATAAATTGATATTGCAATATCTGTAAATATATACACCATCACAAAATCAATTTGGGTTATTGATATACTTACTTGAAAAATTTTTACTATTGCTGAAAATAAATAATAGGTCTGACAAATAATCTGTGTTTTATAATAGTTAAAATTTCTATTATCTATTATTGTTTTTTCATCCATTATTGTATTTATAATCCAAGGGCTGATAATTTCGTCAGCAAACATCTTTAATGATTGTGTAATAGCTGTAAATATTATTAATAGATTCCATTTTTCCCAAGTATCTATTACAATACCTATAAATTTCACATTTTTGTTTGGTCCAATCTTGAAAAACAAAATTTCATCATTTTCCTTTAAATATATCATATATCCCATAATGGATAATAACCACAATCCTAAACATCCAGCAACTTTTCCTTGACAATTAAAAGCCTTACCCATTATAGCTTTAATAAGCTTATTGTTTTATATAAGAAATAAAGAATATATTATACATAACTTATGAAAGATATCGTTAGTTGTAAGCTATCAAATGGGATTGGTAAACAACTCTTTCAAATTGGAGCTGTTATTTATTATTCTAAAAAGTATAATAAATACCCCGTATTTCAAAATACAATAAATTCTCTTGTAACAGATAAGGTCGATGTCTTGTCAGATCATGATTTTCAAACAATAAAATTTAAAAATCATATTGAAAGGGTAGAAAGATCTTTCAATGATCTTCCGGAATATAATGAAAATGTAATGCTCCAAGGTTCCTTTCAAGCATTTCAATATATTACAAAAGAGGTATTTATTGAAATACAACACATGATTTATAATAACGAGGATTATATGTATAAAGCTTATGAAGAATATAATAAAATTAAAAATCATTTCAAAACAGAAAATGATGATGATTTAATCTCAATTCATGTGAGAGCAAGAAATAATACAATAGACGACACATATTACAACAAGGCTTTTAATATAAAAGATATTGATAAACTATATCCGGTTGTTTTTTCTCCGAATATTGATTTATGCAAAAAACAACTAGGATTTATAAAAAACGCATATTTTGTCGACACTGGTAATACTTGTGTAGATTTTATTCTAATGAGTTTTTTTAAAAATAATATTATTGATAATTCATTTTTTGGATGGTGGGCAGCTTTTATCAGCAATTATGATGAAAAAATTGTTATTACACCCTCAATTTGGGAACATTCGGGCGTCGATGATCTTTATCCACCCGGGTGGATAATTGTATGAGAATAGCCTTTATGTATTTGATACAAAAATAACAGAATAGCAATTATTATTACTATTGCTACATTGACAATACACAGAACTTACAATATTTGATTCTATACAATCATTACATTCATCTTTAAATTTTTTATGATAAATATATTGCTTATACATTCGGATATAAGTATCTATTTTATTTTTATATATTTTATATCATTTTTTTGATATAAACAAATAGTATTTTCAATTATGTATTATGATTCGATTGAAAGAAAACGAAGTAATTTTACACAATAACGTATATAATTTAGAAAGTTTTTCAAAAATTCATCCAGGTGGGAAACAAATTTTGAATATTTTTGGTGGAAACGATGTGACAATACATTATCATATGTTACACAATCATAAAACACCGAGGTTTGATGTTTTAGAACCTTACAAATTGAGAACAATAAAACTTGATAAACAAATGTTTATAATTAATTCTTCTTCTTTTCAAAATCTCAAAAATCGTGTTAGAAAAGCATTACCATATCAATATGCTAGTCTTGAATGGTATTCAAAAGCATTTTTTCTTTTAGGTTTTGAAATGTATTTAGAATATGATAATATTACCAATGGGTTTTCTCTTTTCAAAAGCACTTTATTAGGATTTATTATGGCACTTATCGGACTCAATATACAACACGATGCAAATCATGGTGCAGTATCGTCAAAACCTTGGATCAATACATTTTGGGGATATACACAAGATTGGATTGGTGGAAGTGCATTATTATGGAGACACCATCATGTATTAATGCACCATTCTCATACAAATGTTTTAGATTTTGATCCAGATGTTACAACAAATATGATGAGATTACATTACAAATCTGATATTCGCGACTTTCATATGTATCAAAGTATTTATATATGGTTTTTATTACCATTATTGCCTTTTTCTTGGCATTTCAAAGAAATTTATGATTTAGTATTTATGAATCATTGTGGTAAAAAAATATGCAAAATGGCTTATTCTGAAGCATTTATTGCTTTGATTTTTCGTATATTATTTATTATACGATTCTATATCATCCCAATGTATTATTATCCTTATTTCAGTACATTATTCTATATAACTTATTCTTTAATGGTAGGGGGAGCTTATCTTGGGTTTAATTTTATTATATCTCACAATTTCACAGGAGTTAAACCTATTTTAACAAAAGATTCGGAATCTAATTTAGATTGGGCAAAATATCAAGTTGAATCTTCTTCAACAGTTGGTGGTAAATGGCTTGGATTTATAAATGGTGGTTTGAATTATCAAATTGAACATCATCTTTTTCCAAAAATTTCTCATGTTCATTATCCTTTAATTCAAAAGATTGTACGAGATTGGTGTAAAGAAAATAATATTCAATATACATATTTTAATAATATTGTTGAAAATTTTCAACATTGTATTCACCATTTATACCAAATAAGTTTTTGATGTATATGAAAAAAGAGTACATTCCTTAACATTTGTTAGAAATTCATGAAGGTTTTATAAATTTTTGATTTTTTTAATGAAATGTACTCAAATTACATAAAAAAGAGTACATTCCTTAACATTTGTTAGAAATTCATGAAGGTTTTATAAATTTTTGATTTTTTTAATGAAATGTACTCAAAATGAAATATATTATATTAAAGAATATTTATATAATATTAGATAACTTTTACATGAAAATCTTATTAAACATTTTATTAATCCAAACCCTTTTTAATAACAGTATCGAGTTCTCGCCAATAATTTCTTATGCAAAACCTTCGTATTTATCAACTAGCAAACATTTTTTGAAAAATAAAATAAATAATCGAAATTTTATTTTGAATATGGTATCCAAAAATAATTTTGAAAATAATACTTATAATGGCACAAATATTACAAATATGACAAATATTTTCAGGATTACATATAATAATGATTATTTGTATGAAAATGATATCAATGAAACAAATAATATTATTTTACGAATTTACATCTATGCAGTTATCAATGTTATGATATTCGAATACATTTTTACATCGTTCCACTGAAAGTCAAAAGTCACAAAAATAATTATCTTGCATTTTTATTTCTAAAAGAAAAGATATCAAAGATTAATAAATATTTAACATGTATTATTACATGTCCGAATCATATGTATCATGTCATATCCAAGGTGGGTTAGGAAATCAATTATTCCAAATTGCTACCGCACTCGACTATTCAAAAAAACACAAAAAATCTCTTATCTTTTTTAATAATAAAAATTATCCAAAATCACATGGTTTTCAAAGAAATACATACTGGAAAACACTTTTTCAAAACAAACTCCAAGTTTTCCCCATTGACCAAGTGAATCACTTCAATTTTCAATTTATTCGTGAAAAACAAGAATTTGTACACAATGATCTACCAAATGTCAATGGAAATGTCATGTTGTTAGGTTATTTTCAATCCTATAAATATTTGTCTAACGAGCTTAGAAAAGAAATGCAAGATCTGGTTTTCAGCAATGCAACATATATGCACACTGCGTATGATAGGTATAATCAGATTAAAAAAGAAATGTTCAGTGATAAAGATGATGATTATGTATCTGTTCATGTTAGAAGAACAGATTATATCAATCCGCAACATTACCATGGTGTTATGAATCGATCTTATTACGAAAAAGCATATGATATTGTTTGTAACTCACCAGATAAGAAAAAAATAGTTGTTTTCTCAGACGATATTGAATGGTGTAAAGAAAATTTTAGAATTGGAGAAAATGATATTTATTTTGTTGATGAAAAAAACGAATGTATAGAACTTATTCTTATGACATTTTTTACGCATAATATTTTGGCAAATTCAACATTCAGTTGGTGGGGCTCTTATTTGAGTAATAGCAAAAATAAAACAGTAATAGCTCCTTCACAATGGTTTCAAAAAGATGGTCCAAGTCAATGGAAAGAAATTTATTATCCTGATTGGATTGTTGTGTAAATTATGTTATCATTTATAGTATAAAGTATGCAATAACCGTATTATCAATTTTGATATAATTTTTGCTATTTAACTTTCAAAATATAAAAAAGAGTACATTTCACATTATTTTTTTGAATTTGTAAATAGATTTTATTTTTGTCAGATTTTTTATTGAAATGTACTCTTTTTTGTAATTTTTAAATATATCCTATCCTATATCCTCCATTTCCGTCAAATATTATTCTTTTACTCTGAGTTATAACAATGTCTTCGTCTGCAAACACATTTTTTAAACAATTGCACATTTTGACAAAAATACTCTTTTTGTTGACATTATTTTCTGAAATAGGATTCTTATATCGTAGCGACAATCTCTTCATTTGCTATAGCAATTTTTATAAATATATTCTCATTTTTTAATCATTACAATATAAATTTATTTGTTCGAGAAAAGTAGGAGATGTCTTATTATGAAATAATTAATGGTATAAAATACGATAAAGGTATATTGGATGCTGTTAAAGAATGTATTAAAGGTAGAGGGGATGGAAGAATTTCCCAAGATGATATACATAATGTTATCAAATGTATAACTGATAAAAATAAAATAACAAAAATTGAGTATTTGACTATATTTTACATTTTACAAAATTTTAATTTTACAGAGAAAGCATTAGATATTTTTGCCGAATTTATGTCAAAACAATAATATTTTATTGGATTATATTAGTATAAGATATGGAGCAATTTAAAGGTAGAGGCGGGAGAAGTGGTGGTAGACGATCGAAAAATCAAAACGAAAATAACTCATTAATATCACCAGGTGTAGGTACAGCACTTGGTGCAGGTGGATTAGCTGCTATGTCGGGATCTGGAAATAATGTCAGATGTCCTCTTGACGACACATCGTTTTTTTGTAGATTAAATAGATTTGTTTCAATACTATCTATGATAGTTTACATTATTGTCATTATCACAATGTTTGCTTATTTCTCATATATGGCATACAAATTGTTTCTAGATTTTTATAAAATCAAACCCAAAAAATAAAAATGTCCTTTATGGGAACACTTTCATTTTTTTGAATTTTTGATTTGGTTTCAAATTTTTAATATACGACTTTTAAACAGTATTCTTATAAGAATTCTTGTCTTCATCGCTCATTTCCTTCCAGATTGCAGCAGCCTTTGACATTGCTTCCTTAACAGATACATTTGGATCATCTGAACGAATCTCCTTCATCTTGAAGCTTGTGAAGTTGTTATAGGCAGTAGGAGCCCTCTTTGGCTTCTTCTCTCCATTCTCATCAAGCTTCTTTGTCCTCTTAGTAGGCTTAGCCTTTGCCTTCTCATCATCATTCACCTTCTTAAAGACATCGGCAAGAATTGTCTTCAATTCCTTGAGATCATAAACCTTTTCCTCATCGATGATATTGTTGAACTCGGTCATAACCTTAGTGGTAGTCATTGTTGGATTGTTGATCTTATAAGATAATTGTTTTTATTTCATCTTCGATCATTTTTTCCCCAAAATAGTCGAAATTTATTCAAATTTACTTAAAAAGATTAAGTCTTAATCTATTTAATAAATAATGAAATTTTATTGGATAAATACAAACGCTTCTGAACATAGAAGATCATTTATGCAAAATCAATTTCAAAACTTACCTTTTCAAAATGAAAGAATAGAAGGTATTACTCCAAAAGACCTAAACAAATTTGTTATCGAAAAACATCAAGAATGTGGAAGTACTGACTTCGAAATTGCTTGTATTTTATCTCATTTAAATGCTATTCAAAAAGGATATGATGAAAAACATGAATATTTTATAGTATGCGAAGATGATATGATTATACCTTTTATTGATATTGAAAAACTTTTAAGTTATATTAAAAATTACGAAAATAAAATCAATGATAAAGTAGAAGTTTTACAATTGTTTACAAGTGGTAGCCCTTATATAATTCAATTATATAATGAATTTTTTGTAAAACAGAAAACTTTATTTAAAAAAATTGAAGATGACATATATTCAGGAACTGGAATATATTTGGTATCGAGAGAAGGTGCTTCAAAAATTCTTAAAAAATATGTAAAAGACAAAGTGAATAATTCTTATGATTTATCATATAGTTCTTGGGCGGCAGCAGATCATTATATGTATATAGTAGCAAAATCATATATCATTACATATCCTTTCTTTGTTTCAAATACTAATTTTGGAAGTGATATTCATGAAGATCATTGTCAAAACCATAAGATTGCAATCAATATTATTCTTCAAATACAGCAAAAAAATAATCAACTTGATATTCTTATCAAATCTACCAATAATAAAATAATTCAAACATATCTTTATTCTGATTTATATGATCAATTATTTATGATTTTTACAACAATTGCATATTCCATTAAACATGAATTTGACTTTCTTTTGTATTCAGATATTTCAAAAACTCTTGACAATAAAAACAAAACATATTTTAATAATCTTTTGTCCAAACTTAAATACAAAACAACACCTCATATTGCTCAAAATGTTCCATTATATGAAGAAAAAGAATTTGCACATATTGAAATACCTATTCAACAAAATAGTTTTAATCTTAAAGGATTATTTCAATCTTTTAAGTATTTTGAAAAAGAATATGAACAAATTATGAAAATAACAGGTATTAATGATGTTAGAACAACTGTTTTTAACGATTTTCAACATGTTTTTGCAAAGCCTTGTATTTCTTTGCATTTTCGACGAAATGAATTAAATTATACTATTTTACCAATTGATTATTATCAAAATGCTATTAAATATTTGGAAAAACACATTGATATACAAAATTATAATATTTTACTTTTTAGTGACCATAAAGATAATGAAAAAGTAGAAAAAATAATTGTTGAGTTGAAAAAACAATTTTCTTATGATTTTTTAAAAGTTTCTGATAATATTCCAGATTGGAAACAAATGATGTTGATGAGTTTCTGTAAACATCATATAATTTCTAATAGTACTTTTTCTTGGTGGGGGGCATATATGTGTGAAAATAGTGATAAAATAGTTTGTACTCCATCTAAGTGGTTTGAAAATGATTTAACAAATCAAAATACTAAAGATTTATATCCAGATTCATGGATTACAATCGATTTTTGACAATTTTGAAATATTTTTTATTCAATTTTGATTGTTCAAAATTTTTAACATTGGTATAACTTCTGGAAAGCAGTTTAGAAACTGTATCAGTTCTTCTCTTGATCTTCTAAATTTCCAACCATTATGTGTCCCAAATGCTGTATGATTAAAAACCGTTTCTACTGAAAAATTCTGAGCCTCTTCAAAACTTGGTTTGTAAACATGTAGATTTGCTATATTTTCAGAAACTTCTGAAAAAAAACTGTCTTCATTAAAATATTCACCATTTGGTAGTAATTTTAAATCATCACATTTTTCCAAAATTTCCAACATTTTACTTTTTCTACGCAACGAAAGCCCTCCATTTCCAACATGTTTGTTATTCCAAGGTGCACCAACATAGTCATATTGAAGAAAATTATTTATCAAATGTTTGTTTTTTAAACAAATTAATGCATCTGTTTGAAAAATCAAAAATATTTCAGAAGGGATTAAATCGTAAAAATTCTTATCATAAAACAGTAAATTATATTCCTTAGTTGAATATTTTTCAACACCTAGATTTTTCAATAATATTTTTCTCGGAGATAATGTTTTTACAATTTCTTCAACCATTTCTTTGTTCTCATTTCCATGAATAATTAAAAATTGCCATTGATTATCAAGACCTTGATTGAAATTATTCAACACATATTCCAAACACACATGTTTTCTTGGTTCGACAATAACAGCAGTAAATGGAGTATTTGTCATTTTTATAGTTTATTTAATATAAAAATCTTTTATATATGATTGTTCTTGAATTCTTCAATGTAAATTTTCAAAATTTTGTAATTTGAAAACTAAGAAAAAACATCATTTTTGAAGAGTCATAGAACCGAGGGGGGGAGAGAGAGGTGATAAATTTATCATTTTATGGTCTAAAAACGATATAAAAAGATAAATAAAAAAGTACCATATATGTAGTATATTGATAAAAATGCCATTTCCATTCACTAAATGTCGTTTTTGCGATTATAAAACTGATGTAAAATGCAATCTAATACGACATCAAAATGCTAAACACAAAGACAAAATGTTTGAAAATAATGAACTTTCTAAAACTGTACAAAATGTTACCCCAAATGTACAAAATGTTACCCCAAATGTACAAAATGTTACCCCAAATGTACAAAATGTTACCTCATGTCTTTTATCTTGTTCAAAATGTAATAAAATTTATAAAACTGCAAGACATTTATATCATCATGAAAAGGTTTGTAATAAAGTTGACAGTCTTACTTGTCCCAAATGTATGATTTCTTTTTCAAACAGACATCATAAATCGAGACATATCAAAGCAGACAAATGCAAAGCAAGAAGTATAATACATGCTCGAATACCGAATATTCAAAACATTACAAATAATAACACAATCAATAATACAACAAATAATAATATACAAAATAATTTTGTTATAAACAACTTTGGATCAGAAAGAATTGATCATATTTCACACGCAGAAATTATGAAAATGTTACAATCTGGTACAAACACTATTCCATTGTATATCAAAAAGAAGCATTTTGATAAAAACTTTCCAGAAAATAATAATATTAAATATTCAAACGATAACAAATGTCAAGTATTGGAAGACAATTCTTGGCAAGAAAAAGATATAGGACTACTGTCTACGAATCTTATGAAAGACAATACTGAAATTCTTCTCATGTATTGTGACAATAATGAAATACAATTGTTGAATGAAATAAAAGACATTGAAAAGTACGAACATATACGAAATAAATTGTTTATTGTCTATAACAAATCTGATAATCAAAGGTATAATGCTGTTCTGTCAAAAATAAAAGAATTGGTAAAGAGTTCGAATCTAGAATTTGAAAACTAAGAAAAAACATCATTTTTGAAGAGTCATTGGTGAGGAAATGTGATAAATTTGTCATGTTATAAATGTGATATTTATATCGGTTTAGGGAATCCTCTTATATTGATTTCTAATCATAGAATTTTGTGTATTTTTGACTATACAAAATATACATTATAAATAACAAAACATTTATACTCAAACCAATTATACCCGATATAATTAATGATTTATCAAATATAAAATATCCATGTAATAACCATAAAATATTTGTTATTAAAATAAGAATCAACGAATACAATGATAAATCATCTACACTCTTGGTTTTATATGTTTTGTACAATTGTGGAAAAAGTTGAATACAATTTACAATTGGTGCTAAAGTTGCCACAACAAACTGTATCATTGTATATATTTTTATTAACAAAAAATAATTTTCATATATTATTTAAATAATGTTTCTAAATATACCAGAATAATGAAAAAATAAGAATGTGAAATTAAAAAATGCTCTTTAGAACATCTTTTATTGTTTTTTACTTTGTTTTTTGTTGTTTTTGTTTGAACTTTTTAAGCAGAGCTTTTATAAGAACTCTTCTCTTCATCGCTCATATCCTTCCAGATTGCCGCAGCCTGAGACATTGCTTCCTTGACAGGAACATTTGGATCATTTGTGCGAATTTCCTTCATCTTGAAGCTTGTGAAGTTGTTATATGCAGTAGGAGCCCTCTTTGGCTTCTTCTCTCCGTTCTCATCTAGCTTCTTGGTCTTCTTGGAAGACTTCAAGCCTTTTTCTTCGTCGCTCACCTTCTTATAAGCATCGGTGAGAATTGTCTTCAATTCCTTCAGATCGTAAACCTTTTCCTCATCGATGAAGTTCTTAAATTCAGCCATAACCTTGGTAGTAGTCATTTCTTTCGAAGTGTTTCAATTGGATCTTATATACTCGTTATATGATAGTTGTTTTTAAGTAAGTTATCAATCATTTTTTTCCTAAATTGATCAAAAATCGATAAAATTTATTTCAATTTTAATTGATATGATAAATCATTGTGATTTAAATTAAATCTTTTTACAGATTTGTCACTGAAATGAAAATTGTCATTAACGTCTCCAATATGAAAGTAGTCCCCATATCTTTTTTTTAAAGATTCGTGATTGCAAAAAGGGGCATAAATATATGTATAACCATATATTTGTTTTGCTATATTATTATATTCATCTTCACTACAATATGTTCGTGCTTCTCCTATATAAAAATTTCCCTTTTTTCTCAATTTAAAACAATCGATTGGACCAAAATGCCAATGAGTTTGTCCTTTGAACGAATATTCATATCCATATTTTTCAAATTCATCTTTTATTCCATACAGTTTTTTCCATTCTTCTTCCACAAATCCTATATCTATATCTTCATCCCAAGGAATTATCCCTCCGTGTCTTACTAAACCAAGTGATGTTCCAGCAACTGCAACATATTTTATACCTTTTTCTTCAAATATTTTATTCAATATACTCATTTTATCATAATGTTCTGTTGAATAACTCATCTTAGGAATTATATGTTTATATTTACAATAGTTTTCACTCTTTTCGTAATAAGGTAATATTTTCTTTTTACAAATAAATCTTATGAGTAATGGATTTGTTGTTTCTGCATTCTCATCTGGTGAAAAATAATCTTCCTTGCAATATAAAACATCGCAATCATTACTAGTTGCTAAATTTTCTAAAATTTCAATATTATATAACCATCTTTTATGTGTAGATGAACAAGATTTGTCTTTAACATCGTATACACTTTTTGATTGTAACTCTTTGTCATTTATTGAACGAACTTCAATACATATCAAGCCACCTGGTTTCAAATTATGTAAAGAATTTATGAAAATATCTTCAGATATATCATAAGGTAATGCGTGTAAAAACCATCTCATATAAATTATATCAAACAGTGTTTGTAATTCATACTTTTTTAATACATCAAGTACATCTTTTTTTATAAATTTACATAATTTATCATTAATATTTTCTTCATTTAAGACTCCATTAACATCAATACCATAACATAAGTTTTTCTTTCTACTAAAAAATATTGTATCACGACAATTACCAGAACCTAAATCTGCAATTTTCAAATATACATTATCATCATTATATTTTTCAATATAGTTTGTGTAAACAAAATACGAAAAACTACTTGGTTTTGAAATTTGTGGATTTTCTGTTTTGTAAAATTCATCCCAAAAATCTTTATTTAAATTTCTCATATATACATATTAATAAGATATTTATATATTAAGGTAAATGTGACAATTTTAACATGATGATTTACTAAATCTATCTTATATCAATATATCGTTTTTTCTTAGTTTTCGGATTCTGTTGTTGAACTCTTAATCAATTCTTATATCTTTGTTAGAACAGCTGTTATAATTGTTATTTCAATGAAAAATAAGATATAAAAAAAACTATATTTTTTCACAATGAATAGGCCTCTTGATAACGGTTGGTGTAATAAGATATTTATATACAATTATATTATTTGCTATTTTGTAGATTTAGAAAGTTTTGAGATATATTTTTTCACTTCTTTACCATTTACTATACTGACTGTATATAAACCTCCTTTTGGTCCGGTTAAAACAGGTTGATTTTGCGATGTCGCTGATTTGGAAGATGTCTTAGATACAAGTGGTTTAGATACAAGTGGTTTCGAAACTGACTTCGGAGAAATAGGTTGTGGCGATGCTACAGGTTTAGATACTGACTTATGAGAACTAGGTTGTGGCGATGCTACTGATTTCAAAACTGACTTGGGAGAACTAGGTTGTGACGATGCTACTGGTTTAGAAACTGTCTTGGGAGAAACAACGACTTGTGATGATTTTAAACAATCTGAAAATTTTTGAAAATCGTTAAATAAATAATTTACATAATTCTCATTGTGTGCAATCAATTCGAAAGTATATTCAGTATATGATCTTATAACAATTTCTTTCTCAACTTTATCATACATGTTGTGAAGATCTCCAACAATTACATTCTCTGGTCCTGGTTTACTGACAAAATTATATTTTTTGTAAGTTTTATTATCAACTTTCTTTTTACTTAAAAGTTTCAATTCACATCCGATATTTAATAAAAGTTCAAATTCGTCTCCAGTGCTAAATATAAAGTTTGAAATATTGTTAATTTCGGTTCCGAAATAAATATAAGGAATCTTATTAAACATACTTGGTGGGATTATAATCTTTAAAACGTCATTGTTTTGACAATTCATTTCGCCATTTTTGTATAGTTTCTTGTTGATAAAATCAAGTGCTACGGATTCTAGAATACTTGTTGAAGTAAAACAAGGAAGTACATAAGAGTTTCCTATTTGTAATTCATTAATTAGCATAGGTTTTTTTTCGAAATCGGTTGAATCAATTAAATATGAATCAGTACATCTTAATCCCCTATATACTATAATATCATCGTATTTTTTTATTATTTTGTCAATTTTGATTTTTTGTTGTATATCATTATACAATTCTTCGATAATTGTTTTTTGAATATCAAAACATTCCCAGATATCCTTCTTGAATTTTTCACCAGTACATATATGCATATATTCGCGTGCTTTTCTTAGTATCGGTGGTAAACTTTCTCCATAATTTAAATATGCTTCTTTGAGACACTTGTTTTTATCAGCTCTTGACATAAGAATAAAAATGGTAATAAAATTGCCTATGATTCTATAATATGGCGTTGTAAGTGGAAGATTCAACTTTACTTGATGGTCAAACCCCCATTTCTTTTTGATTTTTCCAACTGTCTTTCCCAATGGAAAATCTTCTATCATTCTCCTTGCTTATTTTATACGAGCAATTTTTTTTGATACAAAACACTTTTTTCTTTATTTATTCAATGATCATTTTGATATACCGTCCATACTACAAATGATATATTTATCAACATTAAAACAGAATTTATTATGAAAACAATGTCTTTATATCGTTTGAGTTTATTTTGAACGAAATCGTTTTGTATTTTTTCACTATCATATGGTATAAAAATATCCTGTATGATTCCTTTTTGATAGCTGTAACTTGATGTTATGATATCTGACAAATAATTACTATGTGCTATTACACCATATATATTACATTTCTTTTTATTCAAATGATTGTACATTTTTGTATCCAAAATTGTTCTATAAAAACCACCTAAGTTCTTTTGCGAGATACAACGATGTTGATAACATTTACACTGTATGAGAAGTATATCATTATTTTTCAATTTAGCCACTATATCTATCCCTGTATCTAACAAAACTTTGAAACGAATATTTGATTGACTTGTTTGATACCTTTTTTTAATATTCATTTTATCGTCATCTACGATGATAGATGATTCCAAAAATAATCTATATGGAACATTTTTCCATAAATATGCCTCTTTCACATTATAAAATTTATGCAAAATACTTAAAACATATTCTTCATAATAATATCCTTTGACATAGTTATAATCTATATATTTGATATTTTCCAATAAAGTCATAAACATATTTTATCAAAAAAGTATCATTTTTTTATATCATTGACTTCATTAGTGTTATTTCCTTTTCCTGTGTTTCAATAATATCTTTGGCCAATTTTTTTAATTGTTGATTGTTTGTTTTTGCATATATTTTATGAGATGTTGTTAAAGCAGTAGAATGATGGCTTATCATTCTTTTTAACCATTGTTTATCATCTACCAAAATTTGATTTCGCATTATTAATGATATTATAAGTGATAATGATATTCCTGTAAAAAATGTATATATATTGAAATGTCCCATTGAAAGATAATGTACTATTTCATGTGCCCATATCATATTTGAAGCCATCAATAAACCACCATAAAATAGTGTTAAAGATAAATAAAGGTCTGATATTCTATAGGCTAAAACATTCATTGGATTGAAACACATCCCTACTATCACCATTACGACAAACATTACCAATTGGTTCATAATCGTCATCTCTACTTGTAACAATTATTTTTCTAACTCATAAATTAAAAAAATGAACCCTTTTCTCAATCTCAAGTAATTCAAGTTATGTTGGCGGAAAAAGCAATCATTTTCAAACAACTATATAATGAATGGTTTGAACAAACAATAATTGACTATAATTATTTTGTTAACAAATATTTTCACGATATTAAGTTTGCATTCAAATACGATATTAACGATTTGAAAAAATATGATAAAGAAGTTCAAATCGGTTTCATTATAGCATATGACCAACTTTCAAAACCATTTTGTGAAAAACACGATATTGACGATATTTCATATTCTCAAATATATTCTAGAATTGCAGAAAAGATGTCAATAACATTTTTATACGATGATTCTTATAAACATTATGATCTAAATGTACAAGATTGGTATTATATTCTTATGCCATTTGTACATCTAGATTCAAAATCTAATCTCAAAACAGGTTTAGAAATTATGAAACTGATGTATCATAACCCATATATTTCGCAAAAGGATAAAAATATATGTAAAAAATTTATTTCAGATGTTGGAAAACCGGAAAAAGTATGTTGTTTTTCATAAGTCTAGGAAACACATGGGGTAGAGAGAGGGGGTCAAAATGAGTATTTTTGGTCTTGTACACGAGCATTAAAAACACATTTTTTATATAGCTATTATGTAAGTGACAGAGCATAATTTTAAAACCAAAATGTTTCAGTGCTCAAAATGTAACTATTTTTCTGATAGAAAATTTAATTTGAAACGACATTTCAATGTAAAACATTGTGAATTTTTAAATTTTGACGATACTTTAAAAAATGAACAAAAAGTAAGCCCAAAAATACAAAAAGTAAGCCCAAATGAACAAAAAGTAAGCCCAAATGAACAAAAAGTAAGCCCATGTCTATTTTGTCTCAAATGTAACAAGATTTATAAAACAAAAAGGCATTTACAACATCATTACACAAAATGTAAAGGAGTTGACGAATTGACTTGTTCTAAATGTATGGTTTCTTTTACTACAAAACAGGCAAAATATAAACATATTAAAGCCAATAATTGCAAAGCAAGGAGTATCATTTATGCTCGTACACCAAATGTTGAAAATATTACAAACAATATTACACATAATATAAATAATAATATACAAAACATAATTCAAAATAACAATTTTATAATAAATAATTTTGGATCAGAAAGAATAGATCATATTTCACATAATGATATTGTAAAAATTCTCGCGAGTGGAATCAATACAATTCCATTATATATTGAAAAAAAACATTTTGATAAAAACTTTCCAGAAAATAATAATATCAAATATACTTTGGAAAATAAATGTAAAGTATATGAAGATGATGATTGGAAAGAAAAAGATTTAGCATTACTTTCATCTTCTCTTATTCAAGAAAATTCAGAAGTTCTCCTTTTATATTGTGAAGATAATGATATAAAATTGGCAGAAGATATCCAAAATGTTGATAAATATGAACATATAAAAAATAAATTATTTCTTGTTAATGATAAATATAATATAATCCTCTCAAAAATAAAAGAATTGATAAAGAATACTAAAAATGAAATTTAATATTCTTCATCATCGCCGAAAACATCCACGACATTATCAAGCCCTTCGCCTATGATAACACCAGTACCTTCTGCTGCTTGAAGTGGTTTGAATAGCAATGTTATAACAAATGTTACCCAAGTATATATCAATACTAATATACCAACGACAATCATTCCTATTCCAAAATAGTTGAAATATCCTATTACCGAAAACTGATTTGGGTCTGACGGATTGTAAAAGACATCTATTACATCATTATCATTCATCATTTTATTAAATCTGTGTTTTTTAGAATATTCAACATCATCTACTTTGTAGTCAATTGTTACATCACATACATTATTTGTTTGTACTTTACCTCTTTTGTTTTTTGTTTCGTGGACAAAACAATTGTCAACATTTACAGTTCCGGGGGTTTTCTTTGATTTGTCATTATTTTTTATTAAATAATAACCAATTATCATTAATATTATACAAATTATAGTAGATATCACAGACTGGATAAATTTATAAATCAAACCAATATAAGAAACTGTATCATATACAGGTTCAATCATACTTTTGTTTTTTTTTACATCTTGTAAAACTGAATTAAGAACACCTGCTCCATTTTTTTTAACCATTATTTAAATAAATGTTATAAAATAATTTATTAAATTAAAATTTTTTTGGGTTTTCTTATTTTTTTTGTCTGAGCTTCTTTTGCGAGTTTAAAAGCTTTTTTTTTATGGTCACATCCTTTTTCCAATATATGATAATCTACAACTGCTGATTTACCAGATGTTATGGCACTTGCTAAACGAGCAATACCCCAAGAATGTGCGGTTTGATTTGGACGCGATCCAGAAGAATAATACGCCCCTTGACCTTTTTTGACAATTTCTTTCAAAGCTTTTACTGAACAACCAGATGCCTTCGCAAGTTCTTTATTTGGACTCACATTTTTTACACTATATATTTCCTTTGCTTTTTTTACATGAGGAGAAACTTTTGATTTAAAAGATTTCACAGGTTTGCGATCAATATACTCTTTTTTTTTGTACATTTCTCTTGATTTCTTTAACATTTGTGTTTGTTTTCTTTTATCTTTTTCAGTCAGGTGTTGAGGTATATATTTTTTTGGAACCTTTTGTTTTTTTTTTGATCCACCTTGTGACTGATTTGTATTATAATTATTGGTACATTCTGATTTTTCAAGATCTTGTTTAAATTTACTATAATGCGGATTTTTTAACAATAGATTGTCTATAAACATTTGAACATGAGTGTTAGAAACTTTGTATCCAGTGTACAAATTGTTACATTTATATGTGTCAGACTTAAATTCTTCTATAGACATAACATCATTTATTAAATCATTAAAAAAGATGTTATAATTATCTATTATACGTTGATATATTTCTCCTTCTTGTTTCAAGCCTAAAAAACCACGTTTCATTTCGTAATCACCAGTTAATCCATTTTCTTCATTTCGACCTAATAAGGTTCTTATATTACATATCATGTCAAAGTTTTCAAATTTATATGTTTTTGCATCGTTATTTTCTTTGGCCATGATCATACAATAAATCAAAAATTGTCCATAATCGTATAAGGTTATTTTTTTTTTACGCAACCTTTCTTTTACATTTATATACGATTCAAATTTTCGTGATTGTAACAAAGGCCAAGTTTCAAACTCAAAATATTCTTCACACAACTCGTTATTTTTCATTGAAAATGTTGCATGATTATCGTATACCATCTGAAATTCTTTTTCTACTTTATCAAAAAAAAACAAATCCTGAAACATTTCCTTAATATTTTTCTCCCATTCTTGTTTTCCCATTTTTGAAAATTCCTTATTTTGTTCCCTGTATATTTCTTTTTGTTTTTCTTGTTTTACTTGTTTTTCTTGTTTTATTTGTTTTATTTGTTGTTTTTTTTCTTCATACAGACGGCATTGTGATTTGTCAATGGTTTTAACAGCTCGTAATTCTGAAGGGTTTCGACGTGATGAGGTAGACATCTATATTTAATTAACATTTTAGTTTTCAAATTGAGAAATATGAAAGAATTAATGATGTAGACGAAATCCATAATGTATGATATAAAAATGTTGAATCGTAAAAACAAAACTCAAAGCAAAAAACAAAAGCCTCGAATATGTATGTAAATGATACTATCGTATGTATATATTTGGAATTACAAAAATACATAATACGAATTGTTCCATATGTTATTATCCAATAAGCCAACATTCTGTAAAAAATAGGATGAACAATATCCTTGTCATATATAAAAATAGAAGGATGTAAACAAGCAAATATATTGGGGGATTTTTCATGGAAAAATAAAATAATGTTAATACCGCAAAAAATATCATAAAATCCGTTAAATACAATAAGTGATTTCACGATTTTCATTATACAATTATATATTGTTTCATTCTCTTAAATTGTATGTATTAAGTCCTTTATCATATTCTTGTTGATTTTAACATTTTTTAATAAAGATGAGATCAGATGACTTCGTATAATATTCGCATTTTTTTTATCAAGATGATTGGTAATATCTGGCCAATAAAATAACGCTGGTCGACTTGATTTACTAATATTTAAATACATATCGCTTAATTTTTGATCATTATATTTCCATATTGTTTTGAACTGTTTAAAAATATCATAGTTTTTGTGATGTATCAAATCAGAATAACTTGATGTTCTTTTAACTGGTTGAAAGTCAATATGAACTCTTTCGTATCTTGAAATTGTTTCTATCATAAGTTTTTTATTACAAATAAATTGGTTGGACGAATGAAGTATAATTCTTTTGTCCAATGGAATTTTTAAATATTGTTCTTTCAACTGTTCATAAGTAAAACATTCGAGTTGTCTCCATCTTTTTTCAATATTCAAATAATTTAAAGAAATTTCGATTTTTTCCTTTTCAACAAAATATTTTCTTATGATATGTATAATATCATTGTTTAATATTTTCTCAAGATAAACAGTTGCATCTTTAAATCTTTGAAAATCATTATATTTATATCTTGGAAATACCATTATTTATTTTTGTAATATCAAGTGTCAGTTTTTTAACTTAATCTAAAAGATATAATGAAATATTTCAATTTTGTTTCCTTTTATGAATTCTTGAAAACATGTTAGTCATATTTGATATGGAAAGTTTTATTTCTATGTGTAAACTTCAAAACATTGCAAAAAAAACAAATAGATAAACTATCAAATAAAGTATCACGTAACTCACATAACTTACGTAACTTACGTAATTTACGCCATAATATATTTACCCCATGACATTCCTCTTCCTTCTTCGTAATTTTTCCTTTCAAGTTCTAAAATCCTTTTTTGAACTATTTTTTCTTCCCATACTTTTGTAGGTCCGATATTCCATTCTTTTGTCCATTCTGATTTGAACATAGTATCATCTAATGCAACAATCGTATAATCATCAGCAAAATGAAAACAATTTTCAATGTCTATTTTAGCTGTTTCATAATCGTGTCCGCCGTCAATAAATATAAAATCAAATTTCACATCCTTATTTTCTTCAAAATATTGGGGAACAGTCTTTTTGCTATCTCCAAGTATTAAAGTATGTCTTTCTGGATATGTCATATCAATATACTCTTTCGCAGTTTTGACATATTGATGAAGACCCAAATCAAAAGATACTAAATCTATTTCTTTATTGTTTTTCAAAAACACTTCAGCAGAGTGTCCTGCATTGAATCCTATTTCAAGTACACGTTTTTTACAATTCTGTGTCAATTTTATTAAATCATCTACTTGTTGATGATTCTCTTGGCTATATCCTTCGAATTTAAAAAAACGTTTGCTGTGTAAATATTCAGTGATTGACATTTATATATTATCTATCTATGTTTTTATATAAATTATTTTGTAAGAAACGGAAAAATAGTAGAGTTCATTATAGATGATTCCACTAGCATACTTCATCACACCTTGCCATTTTTTTCGTCATCTTTCCAGTAGCCGTTATAGATGGTTTCGTCGGTATACCTTGGAATTGTTAAAATTGAAACTGTTTAAGAAACTGATTCAAAAACCTTGTTTTTTTTCTGTGAACCATACCAGTTTTACAAAATCGATATATATACTTCATTCTGAAAACCAAAACACACTTTCGAGTAAAAAAAAATTGCACGAGAAGACACGAGAACAATGGATGAGGATAATCCAAATCATCCAGGATCAGCAAGGGGGGCTACGCGAATTGACCTTACAGACATTGACGATGCTCTTGGAAATGTTAATGCAGTAGCTCCACCAGTGTCTGATATTGTGCCAAGTGACGAGTATATGGACGATGTGATGAGCATTACCAGCCAATCTCGTGGTGGCAGTGTTGTTGCAGATGCTCCCGAAGACGAAGAGGTAAGATGAACTCTTTCATTCATTTCGTATGTCAACATTCTGGACATTCTGAACATTCTGGACATTCTGGACAGGAACTCAAACAGCTTCTCAAGTTCTACGGGACGACTCGTCGCGTCATCAATGTCCTTTATGAACATATCATGAAGCACAACAGTTTCGTACAGCGCTGGCGTGGAAGGATGCAGCGTGCCGCGGCTCGTGAAGCAGAAGACAATGCAGCGCGTGCAGCTGGCTTGCCTGTTCGTAATCGCGTGTCACTCCGAGGCAATTTTGGCGATGTAGAATTTGCATGTTACGAGGAGTGGGTTATTGCCTTCAAGGCAAATGATAATCACAAAATGATGGACGCGATCAAACATGCAATGAATGATGAGTTTTCGAGACATCAGATTGCAGATTCTGGATTCTAATCCGGACAAGAATACTTATCAGTTGTTACCTGCTATTTGAAACTGATTAAAAGATGATTCTACTGCTTCTTTCAGTTTCATCCAAAATGTGTTTTCATTCTCGTATTTAGGTATATCCATTCTATTAAAACATGTATGTGATACTGGAAATCCAGATGTTTTATATGGTATAATATTTATTTTGTATTTTATTTCTGCTTTATAATAATCAATGCCTGTCCAAAACTGTAAAAGTTTTTTAATAAAATTTATATGAAAATCATCTGACATAAATAAGTTTTGCCTGTTAAATAATATGTTTTTTATATATGTTCTGTAATTATCAAGATATTTGGTACAATCTTTTGCCTGATTTGTCATAAATATATTTTCATGTATATTATCATATAATTTGTTCAAAACTTCTATTGTTATTTCTTCATATGTCATCATTTTATCAATAATACTATGAGAAAGATTTCTATACTGAAGTACTTTCCTAAATTCATTATCAATGCCTTGTGAAAAATTATGATATATGTAAGAAACATCACTTATCTTATTAGTTTGACCTGTTTGATCAATACGTAAAATATTGTTTGTATTGACATGTTTTGCAAAATCTATAAAATATTGTTCAAGATTTTTAGATGTTATCAAATCACCTTCTTTTTTATCGAATTGTATTTTATATATATCATTATAATTCATATCAAGATATTCAATTGTTGATGGTTCTTCCTTCATCAAGTTAATGATAGATTTCGACATATCTGGCATGTCATTCATAACATAAAAAATATGTTCATGATCTTTGATTTTATTTTGTTTAAATTTAAAACAATTTAATATATAACTTGATAAATGGTATGGTAATTGAAACGAATTTTGTAAAAAGAAAGATAAAAGTTTTCCGATAAATTTGTAAAATGTATTATAAATCACACCATCGGTAATGTCTTTAAAAATTCCTTCTGATGATTTTTCGCGAATCTTTTTAAAATATTCGATATGTTTTTTTTCAAATCGAAACTCTGGGTTGAAACAATATTTTACTGAATCTTCATTTTGTTTAATAAAAACTTTGAAAGTGAATAATTCATGTGCAATATTACTCATAGTTTGATTTAAAATCCCACCAACGTCTGCACCTGGATCCCGAACAAGTCGATTATTTTTAAAAGTGTAACTTACAATCTTTGTGTTGTTCTTTGGCATATCAAGACAATTTGGATTAGAATAAAAGTGATGAAATAAAGAAAGTAAAGGATAATCGGAAACTATTGGAATGTTTATTTTTGGATCATACATTTCTGAACTCGAATTGTATTTTCTCAACATTTCTTGTATTTCTGCATTCGACATCATTGTGATTTGTTTTGTATGATTTTCGCAAACACGAATCATTTTATTTTGAAATTTCTTATATTTATTTTGAATACCAGCAACATTTTGAATACATGTGGTATCAATATCATTTACATTTTCAATACTTGCACTTGAAAATGATTTCTTTTCTATACTATCAATTTCTTTAATATTATCCTTAACAAAGTATTCTGGTATTCTGTATTTTGGATTAAATCTAAAAAGATATTTTTGATATTTCAAGAATCTTAATTGTGTTTGACATCTACTACATTTATTGTCTTTATCCAAAAGTCGTAGATTAATATTCTTGGTTTTGACTTCATTTCTAAGATCAGTTAAAATTTCAAATGATACCTTGGAAATATATTTGTTTTCAAGAAGATATTCAATATTTATTGGTGTAATACATAATACATCACTTTGTTGTAATAATCTATTATAAACCTCGGAATTTTCTTCCAATTTTTCCTTATTCATGGGATGTTTGAAATGTATTTTTTCATTTTTTTGCATCACACCATTGTTCCACCATTCATATAATTCCGTAATTTTGAATGAAATGTTTTTATTGATATATTTAACATCTTTAACATTTTTTTGAACATCCTTTTGTTTCTTTTGTAATTCCTGTTTAGTCTCAATATTTTGAACTCGAGGAGGAACATAAGGATTACCAGGTCTTGTGATTTTCAGTTGTGAACATCTATTTGAAATTAATACATTTGTTGAGGTTTTTGATGTTAAATTTGGATTTATACCTTTACCTGTAATTGGATTGACAGTGCCATTTGAATTAACCCAATCTTTACATTGGTCTAATGTTAAATTGTTTATTGCTTCCCGAATTGATGAATTTTGCATATCCTTTATTTAAAGAATATATGTTTTTTAAAAAAAATCAGAAACATTTACAAGTTCTTGTCCTGACGAAACCATTGCACCTTCTGTTGTTAAAATGTTATCTATAAAATAGCTTTTTCGCTGATCTTGTGAAGGACTTTCACCAATTTCAATATTTGCACTTTCTGCTTCAAGATAAGCACATTGAATAACATCCTTATCTTTCAATCCTTTGATGAGAGGCATTGTCAATGAAAGATTGAAACACCCTGAAGGAATCGTAATTGTATAATTAACACATTCCAATGGATTATCTCCTTGAAAATGTACAGAAACTCGAAGCAATGCATATACCCATGAATTATGTTCGTATCCAAAGCCATCGTTTTCTTCCATGTTCATTGCATCCGTAAGTCTTTGCCTGAATACTTCTCGTGGTTCCTCGTCTGGTGATTCAAATGTTTCTGGAATGTCACAGTAAAAGATTGTGTCCAGAATGAGACCATTGTTGAACTGCCAATTTTCGATTGAATTCAAGATTATTTGCTTCCTTTGTCTTGTAGAAGCAGCACTCCTTTCGTGTGGAGACATCAAAGGTCTTCCTCGACGACCGCTTGCGGCACCTTGACTGTTTGTATTACTTGCATCGCTTGTATTGGATATATTCAGATTTGCCATGTCTCGAAGAGGGGACAAGGTATTGGAGGGAAGCCACATATCCTTACAATTTCCACAGATGCAATGCCCGCACGGGACAAGAGCGAATACATTTGTTACTTCTTCTGTCAGACAAATTGGGCACTTGAATGTGTCTGGATAGAGGCGGAGAAAATCTGCTGGAACTTTGCGACATGTTGGACATCCTCTTTCACTTTCTGAAGGAGAAAAAAATGAAGAATCACCTGACCCCTGAGAAGCCTCTGAAAGTATCCCATCGCTATCGTCTGTTTCATCTCTTACAGGAGGAGATCTGGCTGCCCTGTGAGGATTTGTTCGACGCGAATCCATAATCTTGTACTTTTTTTCACACGCGTTTACGATTTCAAATCAAATGAATTAAAACATTTTCATTTTTTGTTAATTATTATAAATTGGATTATGCCAAAATGTTGTGTGAACATCGTCTTCATTTAATGTTTCATTGAAATTTTTTAACATAAGGGATATTGGTCGAACCGTATCTTTGTTTATTTTTTCTAGTGTCTTTACTAACTTGTCATTTATTACAGACAAAACCAAGTGATGATAGCTTTGTTGGAAAACTTATTAACGATTTTTTCATCGGTGATTTTTACAATTTTTAAGAAAAATCAAACATCTCGTGACCCGTTGATCAAATACCATATATTCTCGTCATATTCTCCATCATTTCCATTATTTTCTGGATCATCTTCGCGTAGAAATTCTCCAATATCGTATTGTTCGAATGATTTGTGCCCTGGTCGTACCAATCGTTCTATAAATCTATGATGGTCGTAATACCCTTCTTTATCTAATGTATTGCGAATTAACGCATCACATGCTTGCCATATATCTAACCAACGTTTCCCAACAACAATAACCTCTGTGTGATATCCCCAAACGACACAATAATTACGAATTTTCATCGGTATATTGTAAGGATGTTTTTCGCTTATTCTTGTATAATCCTGCTCGACGAACATTGACCAGTCTGTCACAAAACCATACTTCTCCTTGACGCGTCCATAATACTTGTACGACCATTTCCGCCATCTCTTCTTGTTGTCCTCTACGACCATTTTGCCAATAAGATTCAAACAGTCTCGTCCAAGGCTCAACAAATGCAATGGTTCCGTTTCCAGTTCAATTGTAGAGTTGAGCATCGTAAAGAAGGGCAGAATGTCTTTTTTTAAAGCTCTTCTTTGGATTGGTGAGATATGAGGTGTCAAGAAATTGATGCCTTGTGGCAAAGGCTTCGTCTTGTACCGAAAAATTGCAGATTGGTAGTTGAAGGCTTTGATACAGTCTTTTAAGAATCTTGAAGTAGATGGTGGAAGACAACACAAACCTTGCCTATCATTGATCAATATCTGAGAAATCGGAAGAGTGGGTGTGCAGTAGTGGGCAATGTCCATTCTCTGAGCAATTGTCAAAGTGTGAATACCTTTCCATTTCAATTGTAAGTAAAGTTCGTACATCGCTATCTCGTGTTCCCTCATCGTCCGCTTGTTCCTCACCATTGCTGTCTCCAACCATATTTGACATCTCTGAACACATGTCATTATGTGTTTGTCTTGTGAGCTTTGGCTCTCAAGTGGAAAACTCTGTGTTCTCCACGACAGGTTAAGTTCTCGTGGAGAAGAAAAAGATTTATCTTGATATGTTTGGTTTTTACCAGATCTGTTTTGATTTGAAAAGACCATGTGCAACCTGGAACTGACAAAAAAGCTCATACACATTAGAAAAAAGTTGTTTTTTCAAGAGTTATGTAAACAAAATTATCTCTTTATAGAATGTAAATAGATGAGTAAAAATTCAAGAAGAAAAAAAAGTTTAATTGAAGACAATGGATTTTATGAATTTGATGATAAGACTACAATTCGTGTTTTTGCAGATTTAGAAGGAATGATGCCAAAAGAAATCGCTAATTTGATAAAGAATGAAGATTTAATGAAAAAACAAGAAGTTATTGTATTTACAGGAGATTTGATCGATAGAGGACCAAAAAGTATTCAAAATTTAATCGATATGTATTCTTTAAAAACAAAAAATCCAAAAAATGTTATTTTAACATGTGGAAACAGGGATTTAAATAAAATTAGATGTTATAAAGAGTTCTGTGTTAAAGAAATAGAGGAAATATTGGTTGACAAAAAAAATAAATCAAAAAATATTGAGGAAATATTTTCATTAGTTAAAAAAATACCAAAATGTACTTTTAAATACAAAGCAACAGACATTCGCAATGACATAAATTTTCAAGGAATTGTAGACGAGAGATTTCGATCAGACTTTGACGAAATTTATTCTGATGATTTGCAAAAAAGAATTGATTTTATTTATAGATATACATTCAGGGCTCCTCATCAAATTAAATATTTTCGAAAGGAATATGGTAAAACATTCAGAATAAATCTTAACAAAAATGAAAATCTTTATAAATTTATCACGATGATGAATATGGTAATGGGAAGAATATACGATATAGGATCATTACCAAATTGTTTAAATGAATACAATGGTTTATATATAGAATATTTATTGTCTTGTCATATTATTGCAAAAATAACTATTGGTGGGAAAATGATATTTGCATCTCATTCGGGAATACCTTTTAAAAATAATGATTTCAAAATACCCAAATTATTGGGTAGAGAAATTAAGAATGATGATAAAATTGTGATTGATAATATTCCGCGATTAAATAATGAATTGTGTTTATTTCTAAACAAGTTTAGAAAAGTTGATTCTCTTTACTCGAGTTCAAATTTAAATGAATATAAAAGATTTATTGCTATGACATCATCTAGTGGAATTCGTAAAATACCGATGAAAGTTGATTCAGAACTATCACCCATTGTAACAATACGATCTTTGAAAGATAAAGGGCCTTTTATGTATCGCAACAAACCAATAAATGTTGAAAGCAATCATACACATTATTATAATATTTTTGGCCATCAACCTTGTGGATTTTTACCAGGTGCTTCAAGAACTATAAATAAAAAAACAACATATCATATAGATTTAGATATATCAAGAGCTGAAAATCCACAGGAAATTGCAAATAATGAATCGTATGTTTACCTCGAAATCACAAAATATTCAGATAAATTATTTGGAAAAACAACTGTTATCATTGATAAAGAACATCAATCAAGAGAAATATACAATATAACAAAAATTGAAGAAAATCAAATAAAAAATATAAATAAATTCAAAATAAATCAAAACATTAATATTCCTCAATATCAAATTGATTTGGATAAATATATTGATAATTTTCAAAAGGTTGCATATAACATTGCTCAAAATGGTGAAAAAACAAATAATGTTCTTGTTCCATTATATTCGGTAGATGGTGCCAATTATTATGGGATGTGTAGTCATAATTGGCATTTATTAAAATATACAACAAAAAGATTTGTAAATAACAAAAGAAAATCGTGAGAATATTTTGATCAGGATTTTTGTAATTTAACATTCAGACTTGTCAATTCTTTTTTTATATTGTACAAATCTCTTTACGAAAAACACCAAATATGAAAATGAATGATACAATATTACATATCCAACACCACATGGACCCCCAAGTATGAGTATCTTTATAAAGAATGATCGATGCAATTAGAAATATTGTTATAATTATTAACAATGAATACTTTTTATCAATTATCCATCTTGATGATAGAAAAGCATACCATATTAACCATATAAATACATTTATATTTAACCATTTCCAAGACAAATGTCCATTTTCTCCCGGTACCGATGAAAATTCTATAGTATTTAATGGTATTATATATGTATATAGTATTATAACAAACATAACATATGATACTAATATATATGGTATCCATTCTGGTCTTGATTTTATCAGTATAATATTAAATACTGGTTGAGATAATATAACTAAAAATGCTATTTGAGATAATAACCTGTTTGAAAATGTTTTACTCCATATAAAATACTCTATCAACTGTATAATAATTATTGAATGATAAAACATGCTATCAAGTATATCAGTATAACCATTAAAATATGAGAATAAAATTGCAAATAAACCAAATATATATGTATTTAATGATACAGAAGCGTTCCAGCACATAATTCAATTTACTCTTATATAATAAAAAAATCATTTTATATTGAAAGTAAGAAAAAACATCATTTTTGAAGAGTCATGGAAACGACATGGGGGGAGAGAGGGTCTAAAAAACGCAGTAAATTCACTTTTCTGATGCGATTTTTACATTTAAAGAATAAATATGTACACCAAATATAGTAATGACGCAAAATAACGCAGAAAAAACGCATAAATGTGCGTTTTGTATATATAGTACAAACCGTCGTTTTGATTTGAAAAGACACCATAATGCTAAACATAAAGACAAACTATTTGAAATTAATGAATCAAAACAAGTAGTACAAAATGACATCCCAAAAATACAAAATGACATCCCAAAAATACAAAATGACATCCCAAAAATACAAAATGACATCCCAAAAACTTTTTCTTGTACAAAATGTAACAAAATTTATAAAACATATAGACATTTGAAATCACATGAAATGAAATGTAAAAGAATTGATAACCTTACCTGTCCAAGATGTATGATTTCTTTCACACATAGAAATAACAAAAATAGACATATTAAAGAAAATAAATGCAAGGCAAGAAGTATAATACATGCTAGAACGCCAAATATTCAGAATATAACAAATAACAACACAACCAATAATATTCAAAATGCTGAAACAATTCAAAATATAAACAATGATAATCGGATTATTATAAACAACTTTGGATCTGAAAGAATAGATCATATTTCTGATGAAGATATTATGAAAATATTACAATCTGGTACAAACACTATTCCATTGTATATCAAGAAGAAGCATTTTGATAAAAACTTTCCAGAAAATAATAATATTAAATATTCAAATGATAACAAATGTCAAGTATTAGAAGACAATTATTGGCAAGAGAAAGATATAGGACTGTTGTCTACCAATCTTATGAAAGACAATACAGAAGTTCTTCTAATGTATTGCGACAACAATGAAATACAATTGTTAAATGAAATAAAAGACATTGAAAAGTATGAACATATACGAAATAAGTTGTTTATTGTCTATAATAAATCTGATAATCAAAAGTATAATGCTGTTCTAACAAAGATAAAAGAGTTAATAAAAAGTTCAGAATTCGAAAACTAAATCATATAAAAAGAACACATTGCTTCGAGTTTCTGTACATTTTGAAGGAGACAATCCATGAGAATTGAGAATTATACAATTACCAATAATTACGACAGTCTCATAAATTGAACAAATACCTACTCTTACAGAGCGTATAGACTATTTTGCCAAAAGTATCAAAATAAACCATGTTATTACTATAGGAGAATAACTTGTTGACCCGTCTTTTTAGAATAGACTGGATATGTTTGACAATAATTTTTTTTGATTTTTTCTAGTGCACATATATGTCAGTTTCTTCATTTTTAATTGTCAATATCTCGCGATCGCGATGGTCTTGTTTACATATAAATTAAATAGGTAATTGATACGCCTTCAAAAAGATGTCAAGATATTTTCAAATTTAGGTAAAAACTGATTGGACCATACACTAAAAACGCAATACAAGCAAAAGGATGCCGAGTAAATGTGACGTTTGCAAACAAAAAACACCACTCTTTGCAATGCCAAACAATAAAGTTGCCAGTCACTGTGGATGTTGTAAACTCGATGGTATGGTTGATATCAAGCATCCTAAATGTATCGTTTGCAAACAAAAAAGACCACTCTTTGCAATGCCAAACGATACAGTTGCAAATCACTGTGGATGTTGTAAACTCGATGGCATGATTGATATCAAGAGTCGTAAATGTATCGTTTGCAAACAAAAAAGACCACACTTTGGAATGCCAAACGATAAAGTTGCAACTCACTGTGGAGGTTGTAAACTAGATGGTATGGTTGATATCAAGAGTCGTAAATGTATCGTTTGCAAACAAAAAGGACCATGCTTTGGAATGCCAAACGATAAAGTTGTCAGTCACTGTGGAGGTTGTAAACTCGATGGCATGATTGATATCAAGAATCGTAAATGTATCATTTGCAAACAAAAAATACCACACTTTGGAATGCCAAACGATAAAGTTGCAAGTCACTGTGGAGGTTGTAAACTAGATGGTATGGTTGATATCAAGAGTCGTAAATGTATCGTTTGCAAACAAAAAATACCACACTTTGGAATGCCAAACGATAAAGTTGCAAGTCACTGTGGAGGTTGTAAACTCGATGGCATGATTGATATCAAGAGTCGTAAATGTATCGTTTGCAAACAAAAAAGACCAAACTTTGGAATGCCAAACGATACAGTTGCAAATCACTGTGGAGGTTGTAAACTCGATGGCATGATTGATATCAAGAGTCGTAAATGTATCGTTTGCAAACAAAAACAACCAAACTTTGGAATGCCAAACAATAAAGTTGCCAGTCACTGTGGAGGTTGTAAACTAGATGGTATGGATATCAAGCATCGTAAATGTGTCGTTTGCAAACAAAAAATACCAAACTTTGCAATGCCAAACGATAAAGTTGCCAGTCACTGTGGAGGTTGTAAACTCGATGGCATGATTGATATCAAGCATCCTAAATGTGTCTTGTGTAAAGATAAAAAATTTTCTAATCCCAAGTATGAAGGATATTGTCTTTATTGTTTCTTACATACTTTCCCAGATAAACCAGTTGCAAGAAATTACAAGACAAAAGAAAAGTCAGTTGTTGATTATATAAAACAACAATTTCCATATATCGATATAGTATGGGATAAAAGTATCAAAGATGGATGTTCGAAAAAAAGACCTGATTTAATGATAGATCTTGGTTATCAAGTAATTATCATAGAAATAGATGAAAATCAACATCAAAATTATGATTGCTCGTGTGAAAATAAACGAATAATGGAACTTTCACAAGACGTAGGACATCGTCCAATTATTTTCATAAGGTTCAACCCGGATGGTTATAAGAAAGACGGTAAAAAAGTATCATCTTGTTGGTCTAGGAATAAACTTGATATATTGACCATAAGTAAAAATAAAAAAGAAGAATGGGATACAAGATTAAAAAATCTAAAAGATACTGTTGATTACTGGATTTGCGAAGATAATAAAACAGATCGAACAGTAAATATGATAGGGTTATATTATGATACTTAAAACATGATAATTCTTTCAACAGTAGAATTTGAAAACTTGGAAAAAACATCATTTTTGAAGAGTCATGGAAACGACATGGGGGGAGAGAGGGTCTAAAAAACGCAGTAAATTCACTTTTCTGATGCGATTTTTACATTTAAAGAATAAATATGTACACCAAATATAGTAATGACGCAAAATGACGCAGAAAAAACGCATAAATGTGCATTTTGTATATATAGTACAAATCGTCGTTTTGATTTGAAAAGACACCATAATGCTAAACACAAAGACAAAATGTTTGAAAACAATGAACTTTCCAAAACAGTACAAAATGTTACCCCAAATGTACAAAATGTTACCCCAAATGTACAAAATGTTACCCCAAATGTACAAAATGTTACCTCATGTCTTTTGTCTTGTTCAAAATGTAATAAAATTTATAAAACTGCAAGACATTTACATAATCATGAGAAAGTTTGTAATAAAGTTGATAGTCTTACTTGTCCTAGATGTATGATTTCTTTTTCAAATAGACATCATAAATCGAGACATATCAAAGCAGACAAATGCAAGGCAAGAAGTATAATTCATGCTCGAACACCAAATATTCAGAATATAACAAATAATAATACAACAAATAATATACAAAACAATATTAACAATATTTTTATAAACAACTTTGGATCTGAAAGAATAGATCATATTTCACATGAAGAAATTATGAAGATGTTACAATCTGGAACGAACACTGTACCTTTGTATATCAAAAAGAAACATTTTGACAAAAACTTTCCCGAAAATAATAATATTAAATATACAAATGATAACAAATGTCAAGTATTGGAAGACAATTGTTGGCAAGAAAAGGACATAGGTCTACTGTCTACCAATCTTATGAAAGACAATACAGAAGTGCTTCTCATGTATTGTGACAACAATGAAATACAATTGTTAAATGAAATAAAAGACATTGAAAAGTACGAACATATACGAAATAAATTGTTTATTGTCTATAACAAATCTGATAATCAAAAGTATAATACTGTTCTGTCAAAAATAAAAGAATTGGTAAAGAGTTCGAATCTAGAGTTTGAAAACTAAGAAAAAACATCATTTTTCAAGAGTCATGAAAACGCCATGGGGGGAGAGAGGTGATAAATTTATCATTTCATGGTCTAAAAAAGATATAAAAAGATAAATAAAAAAGTACCATATATGTAGTATATTGATAAAAATGCCATTTCCATTCACTAAATGTCGTTTTTGCGATTATAAAACTGATGTAAAATGTAATCTAATAAGACATCAACATGCTAAACATAAAGACATAATGTTTGAAAATAATGAACTTTCAAAAAATGGACAAAAAGTCAACCCAAATGGACAAAAAGTCAACCCAAATGGACAAAAAGTCAACCCAAATGAACAAAAAGTCAACCCAAATAATATACTCTGTAAAAAATGTAATAAAGTATACAAAACATTAAAACATTTATACAATCATGAAAAAGTTTGTAATAAAGTTGATAACTTGACATGTCCAAGATGTATGTTTTCCTTTACAACAAAACAGGCGAAATCGAGACATATCAAAGCAGACAAATGCAAAGCAAGAAGTTTTTTATCATTTAACCAAATATTATAGTTTAAGCAATTATTTTCCAAAATTTTAAATGTATTCGGAACAGGTTCAATTGCTATAATTATGTCATACAATAATCTTCATGGGTGTAAATTAGTATATTACTCTATATTATTTTTTGTAATCAAAAAATGTCATTCTATCATCATGTATAATATAAGGTGTGTCATTGTATTTGACAATTTTTGCTCCGGGGTTTTGGTACAATAATGAGAATACTGTTTTTAAGAAATTATGTTCTTCGACAAGAGAATCTATTGTTTGATACCTAACACTTGTTTTCATTTCTTTTATTGTTTCTATGATTTTTTTGATTTTTTTATTTTCAATTTTATCAAAATATTCAATTATTCTTCCATATTCATCTTCAAAAATGCCATCTTCATCATCTTCGGCTTCTTGTTCATACTTAGTCTTAGTTTCGTATGATTGTTCATAATTATTTTGCTCAATTTCTGTTAAATCTGATAATATCAATCTATATCCATCGTTTTTAATATAATAATCTTGATTGAATATGTTATAATGAAAATATCGTGATTCTGAATCATCATCGGTTTTGTAATATGATATATCTTGAATGTCAAAATTTTTTTTTCTAATACCAAAGTGATGTAATGTTAAAATCAATATAAACATTTGCATTAACATGTTTTTCAAAAATTCGGTATTCATTTGATTTTGAATTAAGCCTTGTAATGTACCATCAGGAGTTTCGACAAAATATGTCTTTGGTGGTGATATATGATATAAATAGAAATGTTGAGTTTCATTTCTTTTGACTTTTTCAGATATTTTTTTTATAATTAAATTAGTTTCACGATTTTCACATGTTATCAATATATAAGTAGGTGATTTTGATTTATCATTAGTAACATTTTGCTGAGGTGATTGTCTAGTAGATGATCTCGACGATGGTTTTACAGGCGATTTTCCAGTAGATGATGTTGTTGATGGTTGAGCATTAACAGATTTTTCTGTTTTTCCTGGCGATTTTCTCACAGATGATCTTGTTGATGGTTGAGCATTAACAGATTTTTCTGTTTTTCCTGGCGATTTTCTCACAGATGATCTTGTTGATGGTTGAGCATTAACAGATTCTTTTAGTTTTCCAGTCGATGATTTAGGTTTATCCTTAACAGGTTGTGTTTTTCCATACATTATTCTACTTATTGAATCTATATTTATCAAATAAACACATACAATAAAAGAAACCGAAATATGATCTGTTTCGAAAAAAAATGATTACATTTAAGAAACCAAAATCGGATTTGTCTCGTGACGACAAGAAAAATGATCGATTTCATTCACATCCCCAAGAATGCAGGGACATCAATTCAAGAGATTTGTGCACCCAATCTCGAAGGTTCTTTCATCACTTATCACGGTCACGGCACAGATCCCGGAACCCTTGATGGTGAACAACTTGTTATATTGCGTGATCCAAAAGACAGGTTCTGTTCAGCGGTCCGCTACTCTCTGGCGTTCATGAGAGACAATGAAGACGGTGATCCTGACAAATACCACGATTTTGAGACAAGGGACCTCGTTGATCCAAACAGCTGGATAGAGGTTCTTGTCGATATCAATCACAAGCAATACGATCTTGTTAGTAGAGAGATTCGGAATGTCAATCACAAGGTGGGAAACATGCATCTTGATGACAAGTGGACATATACACCACAGCATATTTGGCTGAACAGGTGTTGTTGCCCACGAGTTGCCCTTTTTCATGAACTCTCCGATGACATTCGCTACATCTTTACATCGATGAATTGTCATATTAATTATGACATCCCTCACGAAAATGCTGTATTCAAGCCCAGAAATTTCGAGTTATCCGATATTGCACATGAATATTTGGACAAAAAGTATCATGAAGATATTATGATCTTTAACAAATATAAAACAATGACGAAAGAAGCTAGACTTGGACATCATTGTGGTTGAAAAAATAAATCCAAAAAACTGTGTTCAAAAGTTGAATCCATTGTGAGTTATAGCAAGTATAATACCAATATCTTTTGGTTCTAATTTTGTTCGACTGTGTATTGTGACACTATATGAAACTCCCAAAATTCCAATTAAATATTGTTCAAGAATACCATGAACAAGCCAGACAAATTGATCCGTCATTTTAATTGTATATTTTCGACTGGATCTTATTTCAAATCCAATTTCTTTTATTATTCTTTTCACACTTGAATGTGGTAAAATTGCACATTCGGTTTTTGTATATTTCTGAATTAATTTTGGTATATTAGTTCTTGGCTTTCTTCGTGTTTTTCTTTTTGTTTTTGATTCTAAATCTAACACATTGATAGATCTTCGACAATTACCTTTTGTTCCAAAATTGTCTGATGTATAAAAAGATATGTGCATTGTTTTTAACGCCATTAAACCATCTTCATAAGTAATTATTTTTTTATTATTTTTCAATTGTATATTAAAAATCACAGTTAATATATTTTTTACAAAATCATATATCAACGATCTTACTTTGATGTATACATCCTTTGAAATATATTTCACACCAGCTTTATACAATATGCGTTTGATAGATGCATCTGTGAAAAACTTTTTACCAAAAGGCTCTTGAATAATATATTTATCACTATCATCTTTTATACTCAAGATATTTGGAGATCCAATTATATATCCCATAAAAGAATGCGATAGTTCTTCGTCATTTCTTACAGCTAAATAAATATGTTTTAAAAATAATGTTCCATTTCTATTATCCTTTGCTGCATTACTACTAATTTCCAAAATTTCAGCTGCTATATATTCTATAATTGCTGCAAGATATATACAAGCACGATGACTTATAGTATTTCTTTTAACAATGAATTCTGATATAATATGCTTACATTTACTGGATTTAAATACCAAACCAATTGCACTATCTTTTATATTAGTATTTTTTTCATTAGTAGTTTCTATTTTGTTATATTTTTGGAGGATTTTGTCCCCACTTGATATCGCATGTTTTATTACTTCTCCACTTAATACAATATTTGTACCAAATTTTATATCTTTCCAAGAAATAACATTGGTTTCTGAGTACTGTGCAATTTTTATAGAAAGAAAAACAATTCTTCTTGCAAGATCTATAATCATATTATTGATGAGTTTCAAAGAAACTTCAGATAATCTTATATCATTACCTAATTGCTTATGAACTTCACGAAGATCTGTTATAAAGTTTATTTGTTTCATTATGTTATAGTTTGGATTTTTATTCACAAAAAATTTATACACTTGTAACATTAAAGACCGAATTCTTTTTTCCATTTTGATTTCAATTCATTAAGATATATTGTGTCGATGTTATTCAATACACTTTCTTTATGCACAAAGTGTTTACAGAGAATTTTATTTATATTATAAAAACTTCTTTCTTTATATTTGAGTCTTAACCACATATCATAATCTTCAAATCCTTTTATTTTATGTTGATATTCGCTATCATCCCAGTTTATATAACATTTGCGAATTATTGCACTACAACTTATTACGGGGTTACAAATTAGAAAATTTGTATTTTTCAAGTCACCAATAGGAATATTAGGATATCCTTTTACAGCTCCAAAGTATTCACAACTTGTTCCAACTACATCATAATGTTGTAATAATGGTACTTGATTTTCTAGTTTTTTAGACATCCATATATCACCAACATCAAGAATTGCAATGTAGTCATATGTAGAATCAATTACCATATGATTCATTGTTTCTGATCTATATTGTGTATTATATACAATAACACGAATCTTATATTGAAACCTATCATATTTATGTAAAATATCCATTGCTTTTTTTTCAATATCTGAACCAATTTTATGACCATATATTCCAATAATTACTTCCCAATTATCATATGATTGTGTAATAACTGATTCTAATGATTCTTCCAAAAATTCAATATTATTATATAATGGTATTAACACAGAAATATGAGGGTTAAATGACATTATATCTCAAAAGTATTTAAGTGTATATATGTTTTAATGTTTATACCCTTGAAGATTTAAAATGAGACAAATATTTATAAAAAAATATAAATAAGAATTTCATATACTACAAGGTTCGCTTATTTCAAAGCATGTAAATTTTGGTTATGGTACATCGTGTAATGTACCTGATTTGTTGCTCCTACTTAAATACAAAGGTCTTTCTATATTATTTATATGATTATATGCTATCTTATAAATATTTTTTGCACCATTCGTATCTCTGTTCCAAAATCCACAACCACTTTTACAGCGTAATAGACCATGTACAAGAGCAAAATTAGTTTTCCAAGGTTTAGGGTTTTCTCTTAACATAAACTTCTCGCAATCTCCACCATTACAATTACAACATTTACAACTTGTTCTAAATTCATCTACTAAATAGGTTTCATATCCTGATTTTCTAAATAATATTCTCATTCCTTTACCTTTTATAGGTTCTTTATATTTCATATGCTTTCGTTGTTCAAAATCACCAAAGCATACAACAACATCATTTTTATCACCAAAAACCTTTTGAAATTTATTCATTAGTTTTTGTTCGCTTTTTAATCTATTCATATAACCATTTAATTTGAGTTTTCTAAATATATATTTATTATAAAATATACACATTATATTCTTATATTTGTTTATACAATTTGGGTTTTCTAAAAAATGTAGAAGTTTTATCAGTATATGGTTTTAAGTTTTCTTTCTTATAAGCATAATTAAAATAATTTACATAATTTTCTTTTTTAATATTATTTATTGCATTTTTTATTTCGGCATTTAATTCATCGTATTTTATGTTTCATTATGATTATCTAATAAAAATATATAAATATTTGTCTCATTTTAAATCTTCAAGGGTGTAAATGGATAATTTTGATATAATATATTATATTAATCTCGATGATAGACCTGATAGAAATATTTATATACGAAATGAACTTATAAAAATGGATGTAGATATGTCAAAAGTAACACGCATTGCAGCTGTTAAGAATGATCAATATGGTGGATTAGGATGTTCTGCATCTCATATTAAATGTCTTGAACATTTTGAATTGAGTGGTTTAAGAAATTGTTTGATTTTGGAAGACGACTTTGTTTTTAAAAATGGTAAAGATGAAACAAATAGTCAGATTTCTGATTTTTTTGAAAAGAATGTATCTTGGGATATTTTAATGTTATCTGGTATAGAACATCAAATTATTCCTTCAAAAATTCAAGGATTATATAAGGCTATTAGTGTTCAGACAGCATCGGGTTATGCTGTTAATAGAAATTTTTTACCAACATTAAAATCAAATTTTATTGAAGGATATCTACATTTTAAAGAAACTCTAGATTATAACAAATATGCGATAGATCAATATTGGAAAGTTCTTCAACCGTGTTCGAATTGGTATATTTTTGAGAAAAAATTAGGTTTTCAACGACAAGATTACAGTAGTATTGAAAAAAAAGTGACAAGTTATCCAGATAAATATGACTATATACTTCGAAATTACAATAGTAATACTTTTGTTTTAGGAGTTATTACATGTAAAACCAATTATCATGTTGCCGAACAACAATATATTAAATATTTAAATAATATTGATAAATATCCAATCACATATTTAAAAATTATAGGTGATGAGAATTTAGACACACAATGGTTATATAATGAAAAAGAAAATCTGTTGATTATAAAATGTGATGATGGATACTTAAATTTACCAAATAAAGTTTTTCAATTTATAAAAATAAGTAAAAGAATATTTAGACCTTTCTTAGGTATATTTAAGACAGACGATGATATAGATATAAATTTGAATAATTTATATAAATTGTTGACGAAATACAAGGATATTGATTATTTTGGAAACTATGCTGGATCAGCTGGGTGTAAATCCAGTTATGTTATGAATAAAACAAATGTAACAGATAAATATCCTTTATTTGGTAAACATCTTATTCAGACAGAATTTGGTCATTATTGTGCTGGTGGAGGATATTATTTAAGTCAAAAATCAATTGATACGATTATTCAAAATGAAGAGTTTTTTAAAGAATTTCCGAAAAATGACTACGAAAAGTATTTATATAATAATGAGTATTTCAATGGTTTAAATATTTTTGAAGACAAAAGTATTGGCGTAATATTAACTAGAAATAAAATTTTACCAAATCAACCATATTTTGATATTGATTTATATAAATCATGTGTAAGATGGAACTAAATTATACATTTAAAATTCTTTTATATACTACATATATGAAATTACTTATAATTGGTCATGGGAGACACGGAAAAGATACTGTTTGTGGAATTCTCAAAAATAAATATAATTTGAATTATGAATCAAGTAGTAAAATTTGTGCAAAACTGTTTGTATATGATCAATTAAAAGATAAATATAATTACACAGATGAATTAGAATGTTTTAACGATAGACATAATCATAGGGAGGAATGGTATAATGCAATTGCTGATTATAATAAAGAAGACAAATCTCGTTTAGGAAGAGAAATATTTCATCAATATGATGTATACTGTGGTGTAAGAAATAAAGCTGAATTTATTGCAATGCACAAAAATAAAGTATTTGATTATGCAATTTGGGTTGATCGTTGTAATCACATTCCTCTCGAATCGAGCTCTAGCATGAATATAGAAAAATGGATGGCAGATTATATAATTGATAATAATGGAAATTTAACCGATCTTGAATTTAATACTTGTAGACTGATGGAAATGTTGTTGAAAAATAAAAAATTACAGTTGTAATCTTTTATTTATGTTTCTTTTAATTCTCATTGAGCCATTCCTCCATCATATCACCTGGAAGAATATCATTTTCACCAGGATATATCATTTTAATTTTGTAATTCATATCTATTTTTTTCATAATTGAATATATCATTTTTGCTTCTTCGAAAAGACATTGTGCAATAAATTTCGGAGGATTATTCTCATAACAGTCAAAATAATTCTCACATATGATCGCATTCATATCATCCAAATGAGAAGATGTAATACAGTTTGTCATATTATCTATTTCCATATTATATTTTGTTGCATTAATAGAATCATTTTTAACTTTTGAAGACGCAAATTCTTTTGTAAAATCGATGATTTTTTTGAAATTCATTTCATTTATTTTGTTTTCTTTTTCAACGAGATAAGATGTATTGTTCAAAACAATATCCATCATCTCCTTATTTGTCTGTGTGAGAATGCTCAAAGACACGATATCATTGTTGAGAAACTGGCAAATAGCGGTCATACTATCATAAGACATACCTTGAATGTATTGAATCGGATTAGATCGATGATCTAAATATTAAAAAAATAATCATTTTTCTCTCATAATCGTAAAAATCTATATTTTTTTATCAAATTGCTTATTGATGTTTTGTATAATTTTATCAGATATTCTATCTTTATCTTTAAGTTTTTTGATTAAATCTTCAAAAAAAGTATCTTTCAATGATGTTTCATTATTTATTCTTGACCAATGCATAGTTGAAATATGTAGAGATGAAATATACAATTCATCTTGTTGAAATTCATTACCTTTTGTATTATAAAATGGAACATCATTTCTATAACAATAGTTCAGAAATTCAGGTGAATCTAATATTTCTTGATTTATTTTATATTCATCTTTCATTTTGCGAATGATATCATAATATGCGAAATAATTATATTTCGGACACACGATTTGTCGTGAGTTCAAATCATAATTATTTGGAATATCATCTATAATTAAAAATCTATTTTTGAAAATATCTTCTTTATTCTTCTTATTTTTTAATACAGGATATTTTTTACTTAATACAGATATAACATCGTCATAAATAAATGAAATTCTTTTTTGTTTTGACGAATATTCTCTTGTGAAATATGGTTTATTTATTTTTACACCAGAAGCCTTTATTATATTGTCTACTAACCCACGATTTGTCCAATCATGAGAAGAATTTGTATAAACAAAAACCTCTACATTTTTAAATTTTTTATCGCAAAAATCAATAAATGTTTTGAAATTTGGTCTGAGTAATCCGTTTTGTAATTCTGTAATAAAATTTAATTTATTGATATCACATTCAATGGTAATATTTTTCTCCTTACATTTTTCAAAAGCAATATCTAATAACATTCTTTCATTTATACAATGACCTATATTGCCAATTATAGCGTGATCAATATCAAATAATAAAATGAATGGAGTTTTTCGCATTTGATATCTAATAATCACGCAGAAAATATTCAATACATTGCTTCATATGTCATTCTATAATTAAAATGTTTCCAATCAGTATGTTCTAACATAAATCTATTATATTTTGGTAAATTATCAAAATAATACCATTTTTTCTCTTTAGGATCCCAAAACGCTCCTGCTGTTTTGGCATACGATTTAAACGCATAAGGGACTTGTTCATTACTTAAATATTTTTTTTCTGGTTTTTGTAATGATATGTAATTTAATTTGTATATATTTCCAAGCGACATCGTTTCAGTGTAAAACATCATTTCTTTTTCCGAATCCCATTCTGCACCAAGTTTTTTTGCTTTTTCAATATCTTTTTTAGCTACTTCAAAATATACTTTATATTTTTTCATTTTTTCATATCTGTCCACAAAAGGTATTGCGATACATTTTGTTTTATCATGGTTAAGTTGCTGATTAAGATTACAATCTTTTTCAGTTAATATTACTTTTTCTGGTTGAACTAATTTGCATCTCCCAGTGTCATAATTACATTTGCGATATAATCCTTGATGATTTCGACCAAGTTTTTCACAATCTTCTTTACATGGTTTCTTTATTTTTCCTTCTTGTTGTGGCGATTTCTTAACAGGTTGTGGTGATTTCTTAATAGACTGTGGTGATTTTTTAACAGGTTGTGGTGATTGTTTAACAGGTTGTGGTGATTTCTTGACAGGTTGAGGTGATTTCTTGACAGGTTGAGGTGATTTCTTGACAGGTTGAGGTGATTTCTTGACAGGTTGAGGTGATTTCTTAACAGGTTGAGGTGATTTCTTGACAGGTTGAGGTGATTTCTTGACAGGTTTTAATGAAATTTTTTTACACCTTCCGGTTGATTTATTACATTCTTGATCTTTTTTACACACAGATTTGCATTCTTTTTCCATATCTTTCTATTTCTTGAAAATAATTTTTTTATTTTCAGAATTGGGACTTTTTGTTCGCAATCGCACAGGAGATGTTGAATTTGCTTGTTATGAATCTTGGGTGATGGCTTACAAAAACAATGACAGACAAGGAATGATGAATGCCATAACACATGCGATATTTTTTGATAATAAAAATCAAAATGTGATAAAATATATATCAAATGATTAGAAAACTATGGATCGATATACATCAAAGTCTAGATCTAAACAACAGTCTAATGACATCAAAATTCAAAAATTTATACAAAAGATTCATAATCAAAAACAAAAATTTAAAATAAAAAAAATCAATCATAAAAAATATTTTAATGAACAATATGAAACATTTGATTTAGAAAATATTTTTGAAAATATGAGAAAGAGTTCGTCAAAAAGTATTGATCGAACATCAAACCAATCTGAAATATTTGGAGGAGACAAATCAATAAACTTGATAAAAGAAATGAAACTATCGCATATACAGATATGGAAATCAAATCAGGTGATAAATCCAATGACAAAAAATAAATTTAAAAAAGTAAGTTTTTATGACACAACAACAGATTATTTTGAATTGTATTTCACTGCATTCAACTTATTATGGAAATCAAAATATACGAACTTGAAAACTCATTTAATAAATATGAAAGAGGATATTGAATTTTTAAAAAATAGATTACCCAATATACATTGTTATCACATAGATGAAAAAAATAACAATAATATCAATGATTTTGATTATCTGTTTTTTTATTCTTATCTTCAAACTTTGAAAAGACATAGAATACATTTATTTACAATAAGAAAGAATTTACATTATTATTTGAAATATGTCGACATCTATATGATAATCTTTAAAAATCCAAATTTATTCGTCAAGAAAATTCAGAATGACAGAAAAGATATTGAAAAATATTTGAATAACATTATTCAAGAATTTTTATTTGATTTTGCAAGATTTAATATGAATCAGATAAGATCAATTGCAATTTGGAAAAATAACCCGAATGTTAATGTTTTATATCAGATTCAAAGTAAATTACAAACATTAAAAGACCTTCATTATTTTAATTCTGATTTAACTATTTCAGGGAAAAATCTTAAGAGAATCACAAATCTTATCAACACAACAATTATTGATATTTCAAAGAATCTACAAGTTGAAATAGATATCGTTGATAATTTATCATCATTTAATTTTTCAAGTTTTATTTTAAATACATCGGAAGATTTAATAGATATTGCCAAATATAATATACATAATATTGAAATAAATAACGAATACTTGACAAATGAAGATTATGAATTAAATGAACCAATCAAACCAATACTTATCGTTCAAGAAAAACCCGAAATGTATCCTACAATTGAAATGATAACAAAAAAATATATGGATTCTACAAAATCTCCAAATCAAGAAGAATTATCCGAGATACAAGATATTTTTAATGAAAAAAAACAGAGATGGGAATATTCAATGAAACAATACAACGAATATGAAAGTAAAAAAAATGAACATGAGTCAAAAATGAAGGAATATTATCAGTCAAAATCAGTTTACGATGAAAAAATTCAAAAATCAAAAAATAAACACAATTCTCCAATCAGATATGGTAAGGTTACAATGATTCCCCCATATAACAATATGACACGACAAGAATTAATAGAAGAATTTGTAGGGAATACACCTGATAAATGTAAATTACAAGAAGACGGATCATTACCACCTGTATTTAGTATAGATTCGACACCTTTACATGATTATCCCCTCAGCAAACTCCAATTAGTTGTTAAAATACAGACAAAATATGAAATAGAAGAAGATGGGAAAACTGTTACCAAAATGAGAACCGATTGTGGAAATCCGATAGAGTTATATAATTACATTGTTAACTATTATAACGAAGGGAATGATCCTATTAATCCATACACAAGAATGCCATTTACAAAAGATAACATAAATGCTATAATGAAATCTTTACCATTTGCATTAAAAAAACCAAAAATAAAAACACCAAAAAAAATTATTAAACAATACGATAAGAATCTTGCTATAAGTTTTACTCTATATGATAATTTTTATGTAGTTTTTTTATATCGTTCATTTGATAATTTTGATATACCAATTTATAATATATGTTGTTTTCCTTCAGATATAGGGGATGAAAATTCAATTGATAGAACTTCAACTGGAATGGCTTATATATTAGATAATCTTTTTACTGAAAGAAAATTGCTTCACACATATATGTCTCCTTTTGCAATTTTTCAAAATAATGGATATAGTGTTATAAAAAAATCGTTCGAATTGTTGAAATATAAGATGCCTGGTGATTGGCCAAATGATGAAGTTGAAAAAAAGGAAGTATTTTATAAATTATATCAAAATCTAGAATTGGTTTCTTAATTTCAACGCGGTTTCTTAATTTGTCAAGGGTCACGCGTGTGTCCAACAAAATGGCTTTTGGAAACTCAATCAAGCGATTAACGAATGTATACAATGATGCAGACACAATCATCAATGACAATTATAAGTTTGCCACAATAACAACAAGCAATACCAATGTTGAAAGTGTAGATTGTAAGGAGAAAACAAAGGAAGTTCCAAATAATGGAGGCGGTGGGAGGGAGGGATGTGCCGACAAACACTTTGTTTTGGACAAAAAGGGGGGAAATGTGCACGATGAACAGTTTCAAGAAACACATTCTGGCAACGACATTGATTCATGTGGAAAAGTTGCTACTGCAAAAGCATTGTCGTCAAAAAGGAAGAGATCTGTGAAAGACATTGAGACTGTCAATGAGGTCAAGAAAAGTCGTGGAAGACAGGGGGGGAAGGAGACAAAGCAACAAAAACAAATGAAAACGAGAGCCGTAATTCCTTCTCGTGTTGCAATCAATTATGATAATATTCTAACAATTGTGAAACAGCTTGCAAAGCATATGGTGAGGATCAACAAAACTCTGGACAAAATGGCTGAAAAGTTCGACATAACAATTGAAGGTAAAATTGTTGTTTCAAAAGCATAAATCATCAATATAATGTCTGATATTTCGTTTGATATGCAGATATTTCGGAAAGGGAAAATCTTGAAGAAGAAGACACTGAAGACGATGTTTAAATTTGAATTTTTAACAAATTTAAAAAAAATATCTTTATATATTAGAACGCGTTTAAATGGATTTATTGAGAAATGTTGCTCAATATGAAGCAAATAAAAAAAAGAGAGATGCTAAACTTTATCAATTTGTCAGAAAACAAAAACTTGGAAATGTTGAAAGAATAATATGGCAAAAACCTGTTGACAATAAAATGGTTGAATATGTTAAATATAATGGCAAATACATGCAATTAAAAAATTATAAAATAATGATGAAACAAAAAAATCTTTACAAATCTCCTTCTCCAATACGTGAATCTCCTAAAAAATCTGAATCTTCTGGGAAAAAATGTAAGAAAGATTGTGAATCAATTGGTAAAGTCTGTAATAAAAAATCAGGAAGATGTATTGCACCACCAAAAGAAAAAACTGGAAATAAACAATGTAAAAAAGATTGCAAAGCTATTGGGAAAGTTTGTAACACATCTACTGGTAGATGTCACAAGGCTTAATTAATCCATTTGTTAAATATCTATTATATATAGTTGAAAGTATTTTTATTTTTTTACAATTAATTTTAATATCAAATAAATAGTTGTACATTTCTCTTATTTGTCTATTATCAACTACTGGTTTGAAAAAAACACTGAAACAATAACAGTTTACTTCATCGTTTTGCAATCGTGAATATAAATCAACTACATTATTCCACAAACCTTCATCAAAAATTTCAAAATTTATATTTTTTACAACATCGTCATAAATATTTACTATATCATTATATATTTCAGTCCCATGATTAATAAATATTGCATTTTTTAAATCAAAAAGAATATCATTATCGTTTGAAATATTAAAAAGTTTATTCTTATATGTCAAATCTATATCGATATCTGTATCATAATTACTTCTATAATCTTTAGAAGAACAAGAATTTTCAATACTTTCATAATTTGAATCCATTTTAATTTAAATAAAATAAAAAAAATGTTACAATTATGTCATCGACGGGATTCGAACCCGCGCGGACTTTGTCCAGAAAGTCTTGAGCTTTCCTCCTTAACCACTCGGACACAATGACATAATCTGTTTATTTTTACACAAAAAAAATTAATACAATATAATTATTATATTATAATAATATATCTTTAAATATTTTTATATCTTTTAATAAAATAAAAATGTTTAAGTATTGTAACTCTTTATATTTGAATTTAAAGATCTACGCTCATAACTTAATACATAAAACAGATTCTTTTAATTATCCAAAAACTGAATTATTTGAAAAAGACGAAATTTCTTTAACATCAGAAGAAATAAAACTTTTGCGATTAAACACTTTACTATACATCAAACAATGTAAAAATACTTTCTTCAAATATACGAATATAGAAAAATTTAATTCAGAATTATACAACTCCTTTTTCAATGACGATAATTTTGATGGCGGTGATACTGGTATTGACGATGATGATAATATAAGAATATTTGACAAATATATTTTAGATTATATTAAGAATAGAAATGACATTATGACATATCTTCAATGTAAAAATCAAAAAATAAATATAGTTTCTAAATTAAGTGATTTGAAGGATTTTACACATTCAGAGGTAAGAGACATTTTATTTGTTATTGATATGAGTGACAAAGATATTTTTAATTATTGTTTAGAATCAAAAAGAAATATCAAAGATTGTAATGTGATTAAAAACATTATTCTAAGTCTCATTTTCAAATTTAATGGAGAATTCATTAATATTAAATTAAATACATCAAAATCTAATCAATATCATCCTCATATTCTTCTTGAAAGTTCTCTTAATAATAAATTAAATTAAAAATTGATTAAATTTTTTCTTTATCTTTATCAGAGTTATGAAGAGCATCAATGTGTATATTGACGGTGCTTGTTCAAATAATGGAAAACCAAATGCTTTAGCTGGTTATGGTGTATATTTTTCAGATAATGATCCTCGAAACGAATCAAAACGAGTTCAAGGTAAACAAAGTAATAATACAGGAGAATTAACTGCTTTTATTAGAAGTCTTGAAATATTAGATTCAGAAATTAAAAAAAATACAACAATTCATTTATATACAGATTCTGAATATGTTGTCAAATGTGTATCATCATATGGAAGTAAATTAAAAAGAAATAATTGGAAAACTGAAAAAAATCAAATACCGCCTAATATTGAACTCATACAAAAGGCTTTCAATTTATTTCAAAATAGTAAATCAGTTAAGTTACATCATATAGAAGCTCACACCGGTAAAGAAGATATACATTCTTTAGGAAATGCTCAAGCAGACCGATTAGCTTGTTTATCAATTGGTAAAATAAATCAAAATAGTGATCAAAAACAAACCGAAACCAAAGATATAATTAAATTAGATTGGATATCATATAATAATAAAAATGAAGCTAAGGAATTGGGTGCAAAATGGAATGTGAGAGAAAAATATTGGTTTGTTGATAGCACTATCAGTGATGAAAATTTACAAAAACTTCGCGAATTAAGAAAATCAACTGAAAACAAGATCATTGAAGGATCAAAAAAATATATTAAAATAAGTTTTGCTCAAAAAAATAAAGCCAAATCTCTTGGTGCAAAATGGGATCCTTCTGTTAAATCGTGGTATTATTTAGATTCAGATATATCATCCGAAAAGAAAAAAGAGCTTTTAAATCTAACTTCATAAAAGTCCTTCTTTCAATTTCTGTCTCATTTTTCACTTATTTTCAACGATCTTACGAATTTCTACAGACTCTGGAAGATTTGATTTGGCTATTTTTTTTACAAGCATATTTGCAATTACTTCCAATCTTGCCATTCTTTCTTTGATATAATTATTCTCTTCTAAAAGTTTCAGATTGTTTTCCTCAAATATATCTTCTTCCCTTTTCCTCTTTCTGTTTTCACTTGACATATCTATTTTGAATATTTTGTTGCTGTGGTGAAATGTGGTATAGTCAGAATTATTGGAGAAGAATACTTCTTCGACTTCAATGAATTTGTTATTTTGGTATGCAAATATCTTCATTTGATATGATTTTGATCATATTTAAATCATTTTTTATTAAAGAAAGAAAAAATATATAAAAATGTTATGAAATCAGTTGTTTTTTAAAAAAATTGATTCTGAATATGAAGTTATTTTTCAAATTAAATATGGAAGAAAAGAATATTATGATTTGTGATTTTATTGAAATTGAAATAGATAATCAAATATATCATATCAATGTTTTCAATTCTTTCTTAAATGATATGTTTGAAGATTGAAAGTCAAATATATCAAAAAAGGTTTAAACACCTTTTTTGATATTTAATATAATGAAGAAAAATATAACACATCTTATTCTTTCAGACGGTGGATTGAAAGGAATAATATACACTGGTGTATTGCAATATTTATATATTGAAAATATGATTGATAATATAAAATTCATAGCAGGTACATCAATTGGAGCATATTTTGCTTTAATTTTTGCATTAAAAATACCAATAGAAAATATTCAAACAATGTTACATAATATTATAGGAAATATTGAAAAAGATCAATTGTGTGTTATTAATCATAAAACATTCAATAAACTTTTTATGAAAAATGGAATTATGACACTAGATTTCTTATTTGATGAAATTCATTTATATATGAAACAAAAATTTAATTGTGAAGATATGAGTTTTATCGATTTTGTTAAAAGAACTGGTGTTAATCTATATGTTTCTACAACTAATATAAATACTGGTTGTATGAAGATTTTTTGTCTCGAAGACACACCTGATGCATTTATTATTGAGTCTGTAAAAGCATCAATGAGTATACCATTTTTGTTTGAACCAATACAAATTGATGGAGAATTATTTCAAGATGGTTGTGTGTCATCTTCACTTTCTTTAATGAATATTTTCAAAGATATTCCATCCGAACAAAAACTTCAAATTGTATTGGATTCTGATAAAGATAATTTTGAAATCGTAGATCTGTGTAATTCATCAAGTTTTTTCTTTTATATATCTCAAGTTCTGAAAACACTTTATATTAATCATTTCAATAAAAAACTATTCTTTGATAAAAGCAATGTGATATATTTTGATAATATTCCATATGAAAATGTTTTAAAATTTGAAATAACAAATGAAAAAATAAAAATTGATATTACGAAGGAAGATTATGATAAACTTTTATTGACTGGTTTCAAAGGAGCTTCTGATTTTTTTCAGAATGAATATAATTGAGAAATTACCAATTGAATTAAAAGATCATATATATTCTCTTATCAGATATGAAAAACCTCAAATACTTTTAGATGATATTAAAAATGTATACCTTTTCAAAAAAATTTATACAAATGCTCATCAAATGGCATATCACGATGAAGGAAATGAAGAAGTCATTAATTGGATGATCAATAATTTGGAATTATATATACAATTATATTCTGATACAGATATATGTGATCAATATCTATCAAGAGTATATGGAAATCATCAGAAATATAAACACTTTTTGAAAACATCAAATAATTTTCAAAGAAATATAAATTTCATTATCAGTATATTAACAATTGACGAACGAATTCATATGATGTTCAAATTAAATCTCATTCAATGGTTGTCTGACGAAGATAAAAAAATAATGTATGAAATGATAATGATTAGAAAAAGGTGATATCATTTGCTTGAATTTTTGAAAATGTTTGGTTATTCTTTAAAATATAAGCTATAACTTGTAAACAAGTATCTGCTAAATCATCTTTTTTTTTATTTGATTTAAAGAAATTTACCAATTTATCATCATTTTGAATGTAATTTTGACAAATTTCAATTGAATCTTGTTTATTATATTTGTATTTTTCTTGTTTTGATAATTTACCAACTACAAGACTTGAAGAAGGTTTAAAGTCGTGATATTGTAATTTAAGAGATGGATTTATCAATATTACTTCATTTACTTTTTGATCCCAATGATGTAATAATTTAAAATATGAAAATATGAGATATTGTATAGTTTTCATTATACCGTTTAAATTTGATGGTTGATTCTCAATCATTACATAATCAATTGATGTGATAGATATTGATTCCAGTTTTCCCACAATATTATCTAGTTCATTAAATAAAACACTTGATATATTATCTACACCTTTAATTTGTTTCTTGCTTTCAGCTAAAACTATGATACCCCAGTCCAAAATTTCAATAATATCATTTGTTTGTTTCAGAACACAAAATGCTAAATTTTTAACACCAATATCAAAACTCAAATATATCATATTAATATATATGAAACAAATTCTGTTTATATAATTCTTTTTTTTAAGTTTTAAAAAAAAATGACTGTATGTTGTAATTATTTAATATATAGCACAATGGGAGGCGGTCTCTCTTCGCAAAAAATGCAAGATCAAGAATCTTATGTCAGGAACAATCTAGAAAGTGCTAAAAAAAGACTATCGACATATAAAAATTGTGATGGATCTAACAGATATAGTAATGATCAAATTAGAATGAAGTTGCGTCAAGATTACAATAGCAATGGGTATATGTCTTATCGAACAGACAAAAATGATTATATACAGTATAAACATTGGAAGTCATAAAAGATTATTCTCATAAACCAAAAACATAAAAACAGGGATAATATTCCCTTTTTATGTTTTATAAAAAAGAGTACATTTTCATGATTTTTTATAATTGTTTTGAAACATTTTTATTTTTTGAGTTTTTTATGTGAAATGTACTCTTTTTTATTTGCTTATATTATGAAACATATTCAATTTAAAGATCATCCTGAATTCAAACCAAATTTATCTCCTGAACAAATGTTTGAAATTGGTATAATGGGAGGAAGTTACTTTCGTCCAATAATATCTCCAAAAACAAAAAAGAAATATTCTAAAGAATATGAAAAACATGATTTTCTGAAGAAAATTGATTTTAATAAATATGCTAATGACAAATATGATAAAAGTATAAATAAATATGGTGTTAAAGTTGGGACTTCTTATGATTTTTGGATGAATAAAGGTTGGATTAATGAAGAAATTGATCCATATGGTTGGATACAATGGTATTGTCATTTTTGGCAAGGAAGACGAACAAACGATGATGAAAGACAAATCAAACGATGGATAAATATTGTTGGCGAAAATGGAAGATTTAGAAGACAATTACAAAATAAAATAAATGAAATTGGTAAAAATGATCTGAATATTTGGAAAGGTATGCGTCAAACTTTGTTGCATTGGGCATTTGATACAAGATATATGAGTGTTGAAAAAAAGAAAAAATGATATATTGACTATTTCAATTATCGTAAAACATTATAATGTTTAATTTGTGTCAACAAAATGTATTGAAACAAACTGAATATTTGGAAAGGTATGCGTCAAACTTTGTTGCATTGGGCATTTGATACAAGATATATGAGAGTTGAAAAAAAGAAAAAATGATATATTGACTATTTCAATTATCGTAAAACATTATAATGTTTAATTTGTGTCAACAAAATGTATTGAAACAAACTGAATATTTTGCAAAAAACTTTATGAAATATTATGATTGGTCACACGATTTCAATCATGTAATGAGAGTCAAAAAACTTGCAACTAAAATTGCTATTTCAGAAAGTCTGAATACTGATGATATATATCAAGTACAATTAGGAGCTTTATTACACGATATTAACGATGATAAATATAAAATAAATAATATTTCTCAACAAGAAATTATCAGACGATTTTTCAAAGATAAAGAAATAGACAGAGATATTCTTGAAAATGTTGTTTTGATAGCATGTAATACAAGTTTATCGAAAGAAATTAAAAGTATCAATAAAGTTATTTGTCCAAAACTTCATTGTGTTCAAGATGCTGATAGAATTGAATCTCTTGGAGCTATTGGAATATCAAGATATTTCAAATATGGTATTACAATGCATGATAATTCTTTAAATCAAATTATGGAAAATCTTGAAACCAGAACATCATATATTGTACAGCATTTGAAAACAAATTCGGGGAAAGAAATTGCAAAACAAAAGATAAAATTAATTCATAACTTTATAAATGATTATTATGATAGCATATGAATTTTGATATATTTTGTCAAATATTGAAAAAAAATGATCAAAAACAAGTTACTTTTTTTTAAGCTTTAATTTAGCAATGACTGTTACTGTCAGCACAACTTTCAACGATCTTCCGCATGATATTGTTTTCAATGTTATTGTCCCAAATATGTTTATGAAGGATGCCTTTAAATTATCTTGTGTTTCAAAAAAATATAATGAAAATATTGAACAAATGTTGGAATTGATCATCAAAAATGATCACTTCTTTCAAAAATATATGAAAAATAGATCATATGATTTTATCGATGTTTTGAATAACAGTTCGTTTTCATACGAGTGTTTCTTTAAGATGTATGATAATATCAATTATGATTGTCAACCTAAATTTATGATGGAATTCCACGATTTGATAGGAAATCAAGATTCATTTCATATTGAACGAGAAACAATTGACAATACATTTGAACTTTTCAAAATTCTTATGAATTTGACAATGTTTCGTCTCAAGTTTCAATTCAGAAATCTTATTACAAATGGTCTTATCGAATATTGTAGTCATATTTACAAAGCAAAATATCCAAAAAGAAAAGATATTGCATATGACAAGTTTTCAATTCTTATTTTGAAAAGAGATGATATATTATGGTTTTCTTCAAATATAAATGTATATGATATTTATGAAAATTACAATCTCTTTAATGTTGCAAGAAGATCATTCGATTTGAAGAATAATTTGGAACAAGATATTTGCAATATTAATTTGAATGTCTTCAAAAATGATAAAACAATCGAGTTTATTATGAGTTTATACCAGTATATTGATAATTATGAATTTCAAATTTACCTACTTCATACAATATTGAGTTATCTATTTACTGTGTTTTCAAGCGATAAAATAAACGATTCTTGTTATAAAGTTATTCTAGAAAAAGATACCTTCCAGACAGTTATCAAATACAAAGCAATCTATTTACATCAAGTAATTGATGAATTTTCAGATCTTATTCCATACAATATTCGAAAAATAATGCTTCAAAATGCTGCTAGCTTATATAACATGATATAAAAATAAAAAAGTAGAGGAATTGGGGAATTGTAATTTACTGTAATATAATTTTGTAATTATTTTCTATTTTTTTCTCATTTCCATCTTTATCTTTTATAGTTCTTGTACTGGGATTTTTGAGTTTTTCTTTTGATGCAGTGTATTCATATAAAGTTTTTGATGAACCACGCGTTGTTTCTCTTAATGTGAATTTGATTGGTTTCAGATCAGATTTTTTTGCGAAAAGTCTCGAAGCTGCTTTTCTTGCAGCAGCAGATGGTGTTTCGGAATTATATCTTCCACCAGATTCTCCAATACTTGATTTATCAACGGTAAATTTTCTAGACATTTTCTATTCTACTATATATCTGATATATTTTTTCTTAATTCTGAATTTTGCAATGTATAAATTTCATCAGCTATAGTCAAAGCCGATTTTCGATGTGCTATTATTATCATTGTTGATTTATGATTGCCAAAAACATCTTGAATTGTTTTCTGAACAACTTCTTCACAATATGGATCTAATGCTGATGTTGCTTCGTCAAAGATTAAAAGTTTTGGTTTTCTAATCAATGCTCTAGCAATTGATATTCTTTGTTTTTGTCCACCAGATAGTGATCCTAATTCTGTACCATCTAATATTGTATCATATTGATCTTTTAATTTCATTATAAACTCGTGTGCATTTGCCATTTTAGCAGCTTCTTGTATATCATCTATTGAACAATCTTCAATACCATATGATATATTATTTGCAATTGTATCAGAAAATAGAATACTTTCTTGTGCTATATATCCTATATTTCTTTTTAACCAAATATCATCATAATGTCTTATATTAACACCATCAATATAAATTGTACCAGAATCTGGTGTTAAAATTCCTATTAAAAGTTTTGCTATTGTACTTTTACCACATCCTGATTCGCCAATAATAGCAATTTTATCACCACTTTCGATAGTGAAATTAAGATTATTTAAAACAACTTCTTCAGATTTTGAATATTTAAATTTGATGTTTTCAAATTTTATTTGACCTTTTAATTCATTTATTGGTATATAATAACCTTTTTCACAAGATTTGCTATCTATTATACTTACAATTCTTTCAAATGGTTTTTCACATCTCTGAAATTCATCTTTTAAATCGATTATTTGTTTTATAGTCCCATACATTCCTTGATTATGTAAAATAAATGCCACTAAACCATCCGTTTTTTTCAAATATTTTGAAGCAAGAATTATCATTATTGTTGTTATTGTTGGCATATTACATATAATAAAAAGATGAAATGCATAAATAACACATTCTTTTAAGAAATATTGAGCAATATCATGGCTGTATTGACAAAATTTTTTGATTGACTCTTGTTCCGTTGCATATGTTTTAATAATTGAAACATGTGATAAAGTTTCTCTTGTATATGCACTTAATTTTCTATTTGCTTCATCAAATCCTTTCATTGTTTTTTCATGAATTTTATTATAGAAATGTGATATAATAAAATCAAAACATATCATTATTGTAGTAATTATGGTAAGTTTACTTGATATTTGAAATAATAATATATAAACCATAATGACATTAATGAGAGATCGGCTTAGAACATTAACATTTAATGCAATAATGTTTGAAACCATTTCTATATCAGATGTGGCAGTCTCTATCAAATCATTTATCGTTTTTTCTTCATAGAATTTTGTAGGTTGGTTCAAAATTTTGTTATAGACAACACATCTCATTTTATGATTCATTGTTTTTCCAGAATATGTGAAAAAAGATCCTCTCAACGATGTTGTTATAATTGTGAAAAAACTAGATTTAAATAACAAAAACAATCTTTCATTGGAAAAATCCCCTGTCATTATTTGACTTAAATTATCATTTACATAAACACCAAAATAAGATGCTAGACATCCATTTAGTAAACCTAATAGTAAAAAAAAGATATTGTATCCGCAAAATTGCAAATATCTTTTTAGATTTTGATAAAACATTTATTGGCGACTATTTATTTAATCATATGTTTCTTTAATATGTTTTAATATCCATAATATGCCATCATATAACGAATCTTCGGATCTTTTTCTTCTTTGATATCATATTTGTATACATCAGAAGCATTTGGGACATTTGTTTGATTAGATGTTGTTGGTGAATCCATATTATGTTTCAAAATATGGAATGAATATCATTTTTTATCAAATTTTGTTATTATTTATTTTTTTGTATATTTACCACAAAAACGACATTTGGTGAAACTTTTTCCATCAAAATCTTCATAATCAGAATCACTGTTGCTATATTCATCTGTCCAAAGTTCAGATCTTTGTTCCCACTTATCCTCCATTGTTTCGACGATGTTTTCCCTCATTGAGTCTGTCAGATTCGATGGGAGTGTAGAAATTGCACATTCGAGACACATCCTTCCGCGACCAAGACGATTGTCGAACATGAAGTCTTCAAAGAAATTTTCTTCAACCTCATTATCTTTCCAAGATGAACAGATGCCTTCAATCCAGTTCACTGTAGATGCTTTGATTCGAAAGTCCAATGTATGAAGCTGATAGTAGAGATCATGTGGAGATTCATAACATTCGAATCGAATATGTAATCCTCCTGGAACAGAAACGATTTCTTTCTCTTCCCAATAATCAATCTCTGTCAAAAACGAATGATGTAGAATGAGAGATGGGTATCGTCCGAACTTACTTCCTTCTGTCAGATCCGAATACAACAGTTCGATCATATTCACATCATCGTGATAGATCTCAGCATCGTGCAACTCTTTTTCAAGCATCTGTTTCTTTAAAAATGTGACAAGTTATTTTTGAGTACATTTCTTCACAAATAATTCAAAAAATAAAATCATTAAATAAAATCAATAAATATTTATGAAATGTACTCTTTTTTGAGGTTGCAAGATTGGTCCGCGGTCGATTTATATTTATCTACCCATCTCATTAAACTTCTTTCGGAACAACCAAATATTTTACAACTTTGCACTTGATTTTTAGAATGGGATAAATAGTATTTAACTGCTGACAATTTATAATCACTACTTTTATGCGTGGGCATTATAATATATTTAAAATACAAAAAATGATTGAAATTGAATTAAAATACTTTGTATACTTAAAGAAATCAATATGTCTTCTGAAGAAACAACATGTCAAACAGAAGTTGTAGAACAACCAACTAAACCAAAAACAATTATTAAAATAAACAATAATAAACTTCATCAAGATGAATTGAAACAAAGAAATAATGCTGAAATTAGTTTAAAAGAAAAAAATAATCTTCAAGAAAAAGAAATAGAAGATAACAAAGTTAAGTTATTATCTTATACTAATAGTCAAACAGCAAAAAATGGTTATAAAGAAGAAGAGTTGGTTTGTAAAGATCTAAATAATAAATTAATAAAAGAGGCATTTACACCTATGTTAGGTGATAATTATAATGAATGTAATAGAATTACAGGAAACCATAAATGTGATATACAATCTGATAATAAGATATTGAAAGGGCAAGTAAAAAAATATAAAAAAGGTCAATTTCAACAATTAGATAGACATTGGATTTCGTGTCTCATTAATAATATACCTGAATTAAATGAAGTTTCACAAATACTAAAAGATTTATTTGAATATCCACTTTTACCAAATGGGACACATGTGGATAAATCAAAACATATAAAAAAATTATGTACTTCTAACTATTCACAAAGTATATTAGATAATTTTTTGGATTTGTTAAACAAATTTAAAAGACAAATATTAGAATATGCATTTTTTGGTTTAAATTTAGAAATACAACCTGAATATTTGTTTGGTGTTGAATATGAGAATACTAAAAGGAATAAAATAGTAGTATTTAAAATTGAAGATGTTATAAATTATCTAGAAAAATTGAATTTTAAAATATCGCCAAGAAAAACAGCTATTTTACTTGGCGATGATAGCACAATATCTTTACAAAGAAAAGGTGGTGATACTGGAAAAAAATCTAGTAATCAATTACAAATTAAGCTTATATTAAGTAATCTTATTGATAAAGTGCCTATGTTAGAATATAAGTTATAAATCTTTGATCAGTTCTTCAAGAACATTTACAACTATACTATTTCCCAAGTAAAACAACATATCTTTTTTATTTGACAAAGACTCATACCTATATGAGTCATCAAATCCAAACATTTTTAATGTTTCATTTATACTTAATGTTCTAATCTTACCATCAAAATAATATAATCCTGTTTTTGCACCAGGTCCTCCAGAAGAAGCACAAATAGTTGGTCCACATTTTGTTATATCGTATACACGCTCACCTTGTCTTCCTCCTTTTCCACTTTCCTTATTGATTAGTTTATATTTCATCATACTTTTCCCAGAGCATTTTTCTAATTTATACTTTGATGTAAAATCAAAGAATTCTGAAATAGTATAATCTATTATAGTTGATACAGGAACAATTGGTCTGTTTATTTCTCTGAATATATAGTTTTTATTTTTATTACATATTATATATATACGATGTCTTGATTGAGGTGAGTTATAAAATCGTGAATCGATAACTTTATAACTAACATTATAACCTCTATTTTCCAATTCATTTTTAATAATTTTAAATGTTTCACCTTTATGAATTGTATGAAGATTTTTAACATTTTCAAGCATTAATGTTTCAGGTTGTTTTTTATCAATTATTTCCAATATTTTATAAAATAGATTACCACGCGTTTTATCTTGGAATCCTTTTTGATTACCAGCAATACTAAATGGTTGGCATGGAAACCCTGCACATAATATATCAAAATCAGGCATTGTATCGATATTAATTTTATAAATATCACCTTCTGGTTTTATTCCATAATTTTCTTCATATATATTTCTAACACCTTTATTGATATCACTTGCTAAAACACAAGTATATTTAATTTCATTTTGAAGAACATTATTTCTATTAAATGCTGTATGAAAAGCACCTAAACCACAAAATAGATCAATATATTTAAGTTCTTTTCTTTGGTTTTCCTCGGACTCCATAGTGTCTGTATTAACATTTACTTCTTCATTTTCAACAATCAATTTTTTATTATTTAATTCTTTTATTTTTTCTTCAACTGCCTTATCCACAAGAGCCTTAATTTTATCAGCATTGTTTTCACAAGGTGTTTTGCGTCTATAATGAGAAGCATAGTGAGATTTTTGAGAAAATTCCTTTCCACATCGTTCACATGAATATTTAACCATTTTCGTTATATATTGTTAATATATATTCTATATTTAAATCAATTTTTTAAATTAACTTAAATTAACAATTTAAGTTAATTCCCTCAATATTAGGTAAAACTTTTGTAAATTTTTCAAAAAAGATGAGGAATGTACTCTTTAAGAGTTGACAAAACATATAAGAATTTTTCAATTATTTATTAATTAATGAAATTCTTTTGGATAAATTCAAATGATTCTATTGCTAGACAAAATTTCATGATAGAACAATTTTCAAACTTACCTTTTTACAACGAAAGAGTTTCTACAATCACATTAAACCAATTGAAGCATTTTTCTATAAAAAAACACGATGAATCTCATGAATCAGATTTAGAATTATGTTGTACATTGTCGTATCTTAAAGCAATTAAGAAAGGTTATGATGAAAACCTTGAATATTTTTTCGTTTCAGAAGATTTTATGTTTATACCAGAAATTGATTTAGAAAGACTTGTACAATATATTTCTAATTACGAAAAGAATAATGAAAAAATTGAAATTCTTCAAATGTATACAAATGGACACCATCTTGTTCTAAAGCTTTTTAATGAAGAATTTGCGAATGGAAATCTTTTTACAAAAAAAGGACACGATCAATACCCTGGATCTGGTTTATATTATATAAGTCGTGCTGGAGCTAGTAAAATTATCGAGAAATACATGCAATCTGTATATGATTATGATTTTTCGACATCTAATTTGAATACTATTGATAATATTTTGTATAGAAATGTTAATTCCTTTATTTTAACATATCCATTTTTTGTTTCAAATACTAATTTTTATACCCAAATACAAAGTGACTATAAAAAATTTCATGTAATGGTAAATGAAATTATAAAAAAAATTCATCAAAAATATGATTACAATCATCTTTTATTAAAAAAACAAAAGAAAAGAACTATACAAGTACAGTTATTTGCAGGATTATGTAATCAACTTTTTATGATTTTTACAACAATTGCATATGCTATAAGAAATAATATCGATTTTTCCTTTTACACAGAGGATTATAGAACAATTAATAATGGCAATCCGGTATATTTTAATAATCTTTTAAAAGGAATTAAGCATAAAACGACACCACATATCATTACAAACTTTGATTCTTATCAAGAACAAGATTTTCATTATGTTCCTATTCCAACAAACTTTGATAAAAATTTGAATATCAAAGGGTTTTTCCAATCTGAAAAATATTTTATCAAAGAATATGATGAAATTATGTCAATGTTGAACATAAATTCCTTAAAAAAAGAAATAAATACAAGATTCAAGAGTTTTTTTACGAAACCATGTATTTCAATACATTTTCGTCAAGGAGACTATTTGTATCTACAATATAATCACCCAATCCTTTCAAAACAATATTATATGAATGCAATACAATATTTAGAAAAATATATAAATTTAAATGAATATAATATCTTATATTTTTGTCAAGAAGTTGATAATAAATCTGTGTCAAAAATGATTTCTGAAATGAATCTATCTTACAACTTTATCAAGGTTTCGGATGATATTACAGACTGGGAACAATTATTACTTATGAGTCTTTGTCAACATCATATAATAGCAAATAGTACTTTTTCATGGTGGGGAGCATATCTATGTGAAAATAAAGATAAAATTGTTTGTACACCTCTCAAAAAATGGTTTGGGCCTGCTCTTCAAAAACATAATACCAAAGATTTATGTCCAAGTGAATGGATTCCAATCGAATTTGAATAAATTTATGCAAAATGTTTGAAAAAATGATTTAGCATCATAATATAACATCACATTATATATAAGAATGTCTCCTATCTTTATCGATCTCATTGACGCTCACGATCCTTCATTCGAACATTCGATGTTTATCATTAATACTACTATAAAGATGGTTTTCGATGATTGAGATGATTGAAAAAGTGCATATAATCACATTCATGTGATGAAAAAAAATAAAAAAATATTTTTTATATTGTATTGATAGATATTTAAAATATTTTATGCAACTTGATAAGTTTTATACATCTCCATTGGTTGCAGAACTATGTTGTGATATTTTCAAACAAAATATAACAATAGGACATAATGATATTTGTATTGAACCAAGTGCTGGTAATGGATCATTTATTCAACCTTTAGAAAACATTTTTTCCAAATGTTTTTTTTATGATATTGAACCTGAACATAGGTCAATAAAAAAACAAAACTTTTTGTCTATGGATACAACAAAATTTAATCAACAGAATGTTCATATTATTGGCAACCCGCCTTTTGGTAATAATTCTTCATTAGCTATCAAATTTATCAAAAAATCAACTTTTGCATCAACAATCGCTTTTATATTACCAAGAAGCTTTAAAAAAAATAGTATGAAACGATTTTTCCCACAGAATTTTCATCTTGTTAGTGAATATGATTTGCCTCAAAATTCTTTTATTCGTGATAATGAAGTATTTAATGTAAACTGTGTTTTTCAAATATGGCAAAAAAAAGATTTCAAAAGACCTTTGCCAATAAAATTATTTCCTAAAGGGTATGTTTTTGTAAATCAATCTGGTAAACCTCATATTTCTATTAAAAGAGTCGGATATAAATCTGGTGAAATTTCAAAGAATACTAGTGAAAAATCTAAACAAACTCATTATTTTATAAGATTTGATAAATTTGATAATACATTATATAATAAATTGAATACTATTGTTTTTGAAACTAAAACATTTACATCAGGACCTCGATCAATTTCAAAACAAGATATTATTAAAAAGATCAATTATCTTTTAGATAAGGCATAATTATATAGTGATATAACTCTTCCAGTTGAAGGATATTTATATCGATCGACCATATCTTTAACATCTTTCATATGATTTTCATTTGGAAGAGTTTTCCTATCACAAACCAAATTTTTCAATATTGATTCTTGAGATTGTCTTTTCATTTGTAATTTGTCTTGATAAATAATGCATTTTGCTGTAAATTTTAAAAATTCTTTTTCCATTTCAGATTTCCAAAAATTATGTTTTAAAGTTACAATCCATTTCGTTTTATCATTTGATAATGGTAAAAGATTTACATTTACATAAAGATTTTCACCATATGGCAAAGATACCCTTGACCAAGATGTTAAAGGATATTCATACATATGAAAATTTATTGATTTTTTCAAACCTTTCTTTAAATAAGTTAATCCATTAAAAGATTTATAATTGAACGACATACCGAGTTTATCCTGATCTTTATATTTGTATTTCTTGATATTTTGCGGGGGTATATTGCTCCCAAACCCTAATAGATTATTGTGTATAAGTGCAGGATGATTGATATCCATTGTATTTTTTATACAATCTTTGATATTTGCATCAATATCAACTGTTATTGTCGATGTTTCATAATTTTTATTATTATAAAATGGTATTGACGGTGGTGACTTTTTAATTGGATCATAACTCCACCATAGTTTATCTTGATATATTAGTGACTCACCTAGTGTAGAACTTTTATTGTATTCAATTCCGTGATATGGACAATATAAACAACCATTTTCGACCTTACCTTCATCCAGTTTTGATCCCATGTGCTCGCATATATTCATCGTAGTATAAACTTGATTTTTATCAAACCAAGATACAAGCGGTAAATCACCGATATTATATGAATACGGTTTTGTTTTATCAATATTTTTCACAAAATCTATACAATGCCATTGATTAAAAGGTTCTATCGACATTATTGGTAAAAAAGCTTCTGTATTTTGTAATAAAATAAACAATATTGTAATGTATCGTGACATCATGTCTGTTTATTATAAAAAAGATTTTTTCTTTAAGTGTTTTCTATTTATTTTTTCTTCCACCATTTTGGCCAATTCCAATTTTTCTTTTTTTTGATTCTAATTTTGATGGTGATTTTGATGGTGATTTTGATGGTGATTGAATTTTAGATTCATTCAGTAAATTGCCAAACAACATACACAAATCATCATCTGTAACTTCTTCATTCTTCCCTGTATTTATTTTTTCATCTAATGTATTCTCAAATATCTCAAGTGCTATTTTCATACCATCCAACGATTCTGTTAAGTTAAGAATAGATTGTTTAATATTTTTTAGGTTTTTTGTTCGTATGTTGGATCTTAATACATTCATTTGTTTTTTTACTAAATCGTAAGGAGATTCAATTTTTTTTTCTTTGTTACATTGATTTCGACTTTTTGATTGTGGCGCTGGTACGTTATGCGGTTGTGTTTGTACTACTACTCTACCTCTATTTGTGACGACGACACCTTGGGATTTATTACTATTAGGGTCCATATTCATAGGAGTGGTACCCATGTTTTTTAGTTATGTTCTATTTATATTCAAGGTTTTTTAATAGAAAATATTTATAAATATTGATGTTACTACAATTATTAAAAGTGCCAATAACATTTTTATTATAGATATATCATTATAAATTGAGTTATTATTTAAAAACTTAACACCATCGTTTATACCGTGTTTATAAACAAATTCCTCATAATCTAAAACATTATCGATTCCATATAATATTGCAATTATCAATAAACTCGTACCGACAAATAATATATTTCTTCTACTGTTTCTTTCATCGATTAAATTAGATTGGGATAAACCAATTAGAGCCATCCCTAAATTTGATCCATTGTAAACATTTCTTATTCTTGATGTATATATATTATATTTCGCCAGTGCCAAACTGTCCATATCTATTCTTCTCATATACATTTTTATTTTTTTATCAAACATCTTACAAAAAATGATTGAATATTTTAACTTATATTTGTATCTCAGTAATGATAACTTCAAATATTTTGAACGATTTTGAAATGTATTTGAATACAAAACAAAAATATAGTCTCGAAGAAATGCTACAAATGTTAGAAAATTCATATCTTAAATACAATAATATTAATGAACAAGAAGAAGACGATGATGATGATGATGATGATAAACCAAAGAAAAGGGGAAGACCTGTCAACAAACCAAAACTTGATAAAAATGGGTTACCGAAGAAAAAAAGAGAACCAACTGCTTACAACCGTTTCATAAAAATCAAAATAAAAGAGTTGAAGGAATCTAATGATGATGTACAACATAATAAATTATTGTCTATGGCTGCTGAAATTTGGAGTAAAATGTCAAATGACGAAAAACAAAATTACAAGAATGAAAGTTAAATAAGATGATAATCAATAAATTTGAGATGCTTACTAGTGTCAAATAACAATATTTCATCGTGAAAAAAATCAGTCTTGAAATGAATCCAACCATCAAATTTATCATCAAATGATTTCAAAAATTTAACTAAATCCTCATCAAAAAAAACACAAGATTTTCTTTCACATCTAGTTGGACTTTTGATTCTTTTATTATCATCGAATGATAAATTTACAGTTGTGTCGACAAGTAGACCTTTATACATCTCAATACATTTGCTCACATATTCATTTTCGTTATATGTTTTTGTGTTAAAATTGGTTTCAAAATTTTCACGAAGATAGGAGTAAAATTTATTTGATTTATCTTGTAGATTGTCATATGTTATTTTGTCCAATATTCTAAAAATGATTTTAATGTTGTCGATATTTCCTAAATCAAATAATTTGATTTCATTGATAATCTTGAATTGCAAATCCGTACCTGGTTGAGATTTTTTTGTTCCATAAATAGAAGCAACTTCTTTATTAGAATAAAAACTATTCATTGTCATAGTACGATCATATGATTTACCTTTAGTTATTCCTTTCCACAAATAATAGTTTTTGGGTAACACAAAAAGGTCAAACTTATATTTAAACGATTTTTCATTTCTTAAATCTGATTTTCTAAAAAACTTGAAAAGATATCTTTTTTTATCTTCCTTTGATTTCATATATGATCTAAGTGATCTCAATGATTGAACAGATTGTAATGATTGAATCGATTTGATAGATTTGATAGATTTCGTGGTAGTTTTATTGTTTTTCCTCAATAAATCTAAATCATTAAGAGATTTATAGTTTTTTTCCATTTGACAATATGTTTATTATATACTTATATTTTTTATTTTCATTGATATATTCAACAACATATTTTTGATCCAACTGCAGTATCATATTTAATTTTTGAAATAATATCTACATTATCCTGAATCAAATCTATATGGGATACTATTATTACTGATTTGAAATTTCTTAATAATCCTTTCAAAAATAATGGTACATTCGATAAATTATTCTTATCACAAGCTGTAAATCCTTCGTCGAAGAATATTTGGTCACATCTCTTATTTTGAAATACACCCATTCTTAAAGCCATTGATATAACAAATCTTTGAAACCCTGATGCATTATTGATACAATTCACTCCATGATTGTTCTTTATCAACCAATTTATATGAATATTTTCTTTTACATCTGTTATCGTATAATCTAGTTCAAAGGATTTACATTCTTTGTGAATTGTTTTTTTAATATAGTCATTTACATTGTTCATCAGTTTTTTTAATATATGATTATCATATAAGTCTATTCTGTATAATTTAAATTTACTGATTATAATTTCTATAATTTCCACTATATTTTCTATTTTTGTTACACATTCATTATATCTTTGATATTCTGTTGTATTTTGTTTATTAGTTTCATTTAATGTTTCATATTTCATTATCTCTTTCTGGCATTTTTCATTCTCTTCATTTAATTTTTTGATCATATCACTCAAATGTTGTTTTCTATCGTATGCGGATTTGATCATTATACATTCCTTACATTTCTGTTCTTCTTCATATTCATCAATTTGACTCTTGATGATTACATAATTGTGACAAAATATTATTTCATTTTGTTCCCAAATATGATATTGTTTTTTCAACTCTTCAAGTCGTAGATATCTAGGTTCATATTGTAAATATTCATAATGTTTTTCAAATAGTATATCGATTTTTTCCTTTTCAGACATTTTTTGTTCATAATGTTGATTCCATTCGGTATATTTTTTATATTCTTCCAATTGATGCCATATTTTGTATATATTCGAAGATTGTGACTCAAATTGTCGACATATATCACATATATATTCATTATCCTTTACCATTTTTTCTTCATTTGTTTTGATCTCTTGTATTTTCTTTTTACAGTTTTCAATATCACTTTGTATTTGATTCAAATTCTCATCAAATCGATAATAATTAAACCAATCTTTCAAACTTTGATATTCTTTGACCTTCTTTTCTATATTATCATATTCATTTGATATATCATTATACTGATCAACTATTTTATCATCTGTATTTTTTTTCATAACAGCAATTCTCTCTTTTATTTCATTGATACGAATTACCCATGATCTTTTGCAACAATATTGACACGATGGATCATATTGGTATTCGTCATCTGTTTCATAAGAAATTAGCTCATTTTCAAGTTTTTTAATCTCTAATTTGTTTGAAATTTCATCATCATATTGTTTTTTGATAGATTGGAATTGTTTCGTCAAATCACGATAGTGTATGAATAATTCTTCTTCATTTATATTTGAGATATATTTTGATATACCTTTACTTGTTTTGAACCTACAAGGAATATCTGGTTTATTAAAATGCGATTTCAAAAGTCCATTTAATATTTCATATTTTGTCTTTAAATTATCTTCTTGAATTTTCTTGTTTTTATTCAAATCAGATATTTCTTGTTGAATTTTTTTATGTTGTTGAAGATATTGTGTATATGCTGACAACGATATTTCAGTTTCTATTTTACTAGGTTTACTATATTCATCATAATATTTCTTTAATTCTTCAATTTCTGTTACATCATATTGATAATATTGAGCTACAAATTCTTTTATATATTTATCAGTATATTGAGGTTTTGTCACCACAATTGGTTTGATTTTTAGTATTTCTTGTATTGAAGAATCTATTTTTTCCTTCTTCTTTCTTATTTCTTCGAATTCTTTTGTAGAATAATGAATGTCTCTTTTGTAGTTCTTTAAAAACTGTTCTTCATCTTCTATAAACTTTTTATCACAAGATTTCTCAACATTTTTTATTTCCATATTTGGTTTGAATTTTAATGATTTTTCTATGATTTCTTCATAGGAATATTGAGACAATTTATCATTTAATAGTTTTTTTTGATTGATAAGCTCGTCATATTGAGTTTTATTTAATTGATTTTTATTTTTTGATAAAATATCTTCAAAATTTGATGAAAGAATTTCTTGTTTATTATATCGAGTTGTCAAATCAATATTATCATATTCTTCTTCTAATTCTTTTCTTTGATTGATAAGATGTTCTGATGTTTTCAATAATTCTTCAGTATCATATGTCTGATCTTGTATGATTATTTTCTCATATACACTTCGTCTATTTTTGAGTGTTTTATGAAGATCTTTATATTTATTCAAACAGTTTTTGAGCAATATATAAAGATTATAGATATAATCAATCTTACATGATTTATCAATGACTGATAAACATTCTTTATAATTCATCTTTAACATATCATTATCAACATATTGAGTTATCATTGATGATGTTAGGAATTCATCCATTTTACCAAATATTTCTTTTATAATTTCATTAGCAGCATTGTCTTTTTTCAATAAGTTATTATTAAGAAATATTGAAACTTTTTTCACAAAACCAGATTGAGTCTTATTAAAATTTCGTCTTATAATATATTCATCTTCCGCGATTTCAAGATGAATTTCAATATATCCAGTTTTATATTTATTATTTATCAAATTTGTTGATATATTTCCGTTTCTTGAAGAGGTTGTTTCACACCATATCCCCATTGTTATAATATCAAATATTGCAGATTTACCTGTACCATTATCTCCAGAAATAAGAAATGTATTATTATATGCTTTCGAGAAATCAATATGATTAAGATTCTCATAACAATAAATGTTTTTCCATTCCAAATATTTAATTGTAAATTGTTGATTAGGTGGTATATTATCATTATCCATACATTTGAGAATATGTTGTGATATTTCTCTGTTTTTTTTCAAACATTCATCATGTATTTCTTCAGGATATTCAGATAGATTAAAATATAATTGTTCGTAATCATTCAGAATTTTCCTGAGAATATCATGTTGTTCACATGATAAATGATTTTTAAAATATTGAATTATTGTATCTTGATTTATAGATAAATCATTTATATCATTTATACATTGGTTATTGTTCTGTTTTTCAATTATATGACTGACAATTTGTATTTTAATATCATATTTTTCAAACAAACTCATTAATTGTACAATATTTACAGACGAATATAGTTTGATTTCTAATATTTTCGGAAAGTTTGGATGACATATATATTGCATAATATCAAGATATTTACCTCGATTTCTCATCAAAATTTGATTGTCCTTTTGTTTTATATTTATCATTCCTGTTTCATTGTAAACATTGACTTCTTCTATTTCCCTTTTTGGAATATTCCATATCATATATCCATGATCTATTACATCTTCGCCAAAATTTTGTTGAATTAAAGATCCAGAATAGCCCCATAATGTTTTGCCTTGTTCTCCATACTGACGCAAATGAATATCTCCCAATATTGCAAAATCAAATTCTTGAAGCCATTTAAATGGATATGGTTTATGTTCATCTGATACATTTGTTCCATTATATAATGAAACATTTCCAAATGTCCCATGAAACATAGCAATTTTGTATTCAGAATCTAAATATGGAAATTCTGGAAGATTTTCTATTCTCCCACTTGTTTTATAAGAATCTAATGTATCGTCTACACTGACATATGAAAAACACACATCATCTATTTTAAAACATGTAGTTTCATTTAATATCTGCAAATTATCTATTAGCATCGTTGAAGATATTAAGGATGGTTGATTAATGTCACACTGGCTTTTATCGTGATTCCCGTGAAATAAAATTGTTTTACCTATTTTCGTCAATCCTTCAATAAATTCTTTATATAACATAAGACCATAGTTTCCAACATTGTTTTTATTATGAAAGATATCTCCTGATACAATAATGCGAAAATCTGCTTTCTTCAATTTCAATCGTTTGATATTTTTTTTCAGAGATTCAAATAAGTTTTTGAAGACATTACTATATTCATCATATCTGCATTGTCGTATATCACCATTTCGTATATGAATATCTGATATATGAAATATATGTGTCAACATAAATTGATAATAATATTTTCAAAATATCATTTTTTTATTTTGGTATTTTCAAAAAATGACTTTATTTTACTGTCCAAATTCATATGATACTGTATGATATTTCAACTAAAAAACATTTTTCAAATATCAAAGATAAAAATATAGAGATGTTTGTTCAATCCTTCTTTCAAAAATTTCAAGACATTTCTTTAAAAGATGAACTTATTATTTCATACATATGTCAATATGTTAATTCAAGAAATATAATAGAAATTGATGAAATATTATGTCATAATTGTGATCGTAAAATCATTTACGAACTTGAAAAAAAATATTTTAATTCGTTTAATAGTATCGAATTGATTAAGGAATATGATGAAAATGTTTTGAGAGAATTGGATGATTATATAATTAAAAAAGATATGGTGTCGTTAATACTTTACAAACAAATATCAAATATTCAAATCATTTATTAATCTTTTCAGAACTTCTTTTGAGTTATAATTTTCATTCGTTTTGACAAAAGAATTGATTTTATGATATAATTCAAAGAAATCAAAATCATATTCTTCCCATAAAAACTCATTTGGATATTTTATAAAATTAAAAAAAACGCGAAAAGTCTTCTTACATTTCTTGCATTCTTGACATCTATTATGATCTGATATTTGTTTTATGAATTTCACCATTCTAGATGTCATTAACATACGCATTTGTGACTTTTTTTGCTCTTTTACATATTTCATCAAAATTTGTAAAAGTTTAATTGTGTTTTGTGGATGAGATTCTTTTGAATCGATTGATATAAATTTTATGTGAAAATTTGGGACACTATCATATGTTATATTTTCAACATATTTATAAAATAATGCTTTTGTGAAATGGCTTTTGATTAATAATTCAGTTATGTGTAAGGATTTGAAAAACGGTTCTAATGTATAAAGATGTAGAATATTATCAAATGATTTATTTGTTTGTTTCAAAAGTAAAAAATCATTTAACTTCAAATTTGATATTATCGAATCTGTTATTTCGTTTGGTAACAAAAGAATCATTTTTCAATTTATCATTCTCTTTAAAGTTTTATATAAAAATAATAAAAAATGATTATTTTGTTGAATAAAATTAATATAAATGTCTAAACATAGAACTCCTTGGACAACAGATGAAGAAACTTTGCTTCTTTGTGAAGTTTTGAATAGATGCGATGATAATTATATTGCAAAAAACCACGAGAGAACTGTTGATGGAATTAAATATAGGAAAATCAAAATTGCACTTGATCTCGTGAAAGATAAACAGAAAAAAGAAGATATTTGTGATATATTTCAAATGACTATGGATCAATTAAAAGAACATATCAGAGATATGAGAAAATATAAAAGAATCTATTTGAATGACTGATTACTTATTTCTCATATATCCAACTTTCATAAAAACATACAAATAATAAAGTAGAAAGATTTTGAGTAGAATAAAACCAGTTACATAAATCGAGAATCGCAACCATTCAAAAACATAAATAAACTCTCTTTTTATATCTTCACTACATTCACATTTGATATCTTTCAAATTTGATATATAATATAGAATTGCCAAAGTGTTTAAGAAACTCAATAAATATAAAATTCCTAAGAATAAACTTGATACATCAGTTTCTTTACCTTCCCAAAATCCTAATATTTTCAAAGAAAAGATAACAGCATAATAGAATAATGAAAATATAGCCCAATATTTAATCAACGGTCTTTTCCAATCTTCGCTGCAAATACAATTGTTTTCTTCCATTTTATTTATCCATAAAATAAGGATAATATTTGAAACGATTGGTAATAATGTAATTGCGAAAACTGATATCGCAACCAAGATCAATGGTGGTTTCGGATCCATCTACTTTGAAAAGATATTATTTTTATATCATATATAAACAAAAAACATAATATCATTATATTATGAGGCGTGTTTTATGTTTTTTATCTTTGATTGCTGTTGTTGATGCATTTTTCAATATAAATAGTTTCTTTATTAAACCTAGATTGCAAAAAACCTCTTTGAATTCCCAATATTTAAATCAACTTTCAAATCATTCTTATATGGAACAACCAAAACTTTTACCAAAACCTGTATTGAAAAAAGACCCGATACCTTTTATGAATTTTGATCAGATGTTTCTTGTATTTTTCAGTACGAATAGATTATACATGTCATCAAATGCGGATCGTATTATAATTTGTTATGATGATAAGAAAGGTGTTTATTATATGAATAATAAAAAAGAAAAGGATAAAATAGAATTTCTATTATCTCTTATTGATCTTGATGTAGAAATCATCAATGATTACCCTACTATTATGGATACACCGAGTGGATCACTTTATTGTTCACCGAAACAACCCAATATGACCGAAGATGAAATTGAAAATATATTACACTCTATTATATATGACGATGATGAAGAAGATGATGATTATGAATTTGATTTTTATTAAAAAATGATTTATATATTATATAAGTAATAAATATGGACGAGTCATTTCATAAAAGGAGAACTAAATCTTTGAAACAGAAGAAGACTTTTGAATTAAATGGACAATATTCTCAGAAGCATCTTCGTATTGTTGAAGAATTGAAAAAAAATATTCAAATAAAAAATAATGTTCGTAAGTAAATAGGGAAAATGGTGAAAAAGTCTTCAGAGATTGTATCACAGAAACTTACAATAAAACCAATGGTGCGATTTGTCGGTTTTTTATTGGCTTTAATGCTCAATACTTTTATAATAACATGGATTGACAAATTAAATAAAATCGAATGTGAATGTAGTAAAGATTGGAAAACACCATATATCAAATTTTGGGCATATTTCAGTATAGGTTTTTCATTATTATCTTTTATAGTCAATGTGTTTTATACATTTGAATATACTGGAATAATGGTTGTTTTTACAAGTATAATTGGATTAATAAGTATTATGAATGTTATAGCATTGTTAACATATATATATAATTTGAAGAAAATAGAGTGTGAATGCAGTGAAGACAAAAGACGCGAATTCATATATATTTATTTATGGATATTTGTATCAATAATGGCATTTTCATTTTTTATGATTGGGTTTGGTTCTGGTCTTTAGGGGGGGATGTATTCCAATTTGAAATTTTGATTCATTACAATTTGCCCTTTCTTTTCATCTATTTTCAAAGCAACATCTGGTTGGTTGGCTTTAATCGACATACCTTTATAAAAAAAGGGTTTTAACCAAGAATTATTATATATTTCTTTAAAGTTTGATTCTAATATTGGTATTTCTTTTTCAAATATTACAGTTTGTTTACTTATAGCTGTAACAAAGATTTGATTTATTTTTTTCAATAATGATTCATTATTTTCATTTTCTTGTTCATTTAAATAAGTGACTACATTTTGTATATCGTCTGGTTTAGAATATCGTATTTGTTTTGATATCTTTACTAATTGAGCTTCTATCAATAATCTTTTGTCATTAGGGGGTTTTTTATTTGAATTTATTGTTATATTTGCAATGTTTTCAATAATTTTCTTTATTTCTTCTGGGATTTTTGCCAAATTTGTTTGTTTCTTAACAAAATCCACTATATCATTTTTTTCGTTGACTTCAATGATTGTTTTGGAATTAGCTAATAATGTTTGTATTTTTGCGATACTTTTTTTTATATCTGCTTTTTTATCGAATGTTATTTCTATTTTAGGGTCATTTAATATTTTATTGATGGTTTCGATACTTTTTTTTATATCTGCTTTTTTATCGACTATTATTTCCATTTGAGATTTATTCAATATTTTATTGATGGTTTCGATACTTTTTTGTATATCTGCTTTATTATCGACTATTATTTCCATTTGAGATTTATTCAATATTTTATTGATGGTTTCGATACTTTTTTGTATATCTGCTTTATTATCGACTGTTATTTCCATTTGAGATTTATTCAATATATCATTGATGGTTTCGATACTTTTTTGTATATCTGCTTTATTATCGACTGTTATTTCCATTTGAGATTTATTCAATATATCATTGATGGTTTCGATACCTTTTTTTATATCTGCTTTATTGTCGACTGTTATTTCTAGTTTAGGTTCATTCAATATATCATTGATGGCTTCGATACCTTTTTTTATATCTGCTTTATTATCGACTGTTATTTCTAGTTTAGGTTCATTTATGTTCTCGCTACTTTCTTGTATTTCATCTTTAATATCATAGTCAAATTTGATATGAAATTGTTTTTCAGCAAAATGGTATTCAAGTTTTTGAACAAAACATTCTTTATTTACATAATTGTTTTTTAAAATTGCACCTTTGAGATAATATAAAAAAATCAAACTCAATCTTTTAATTTTTTCTTTATTTTTATCTATATTGTTTTGAATTGGACAAATATGAATATATTCAATTTCATTTGTTACAAAAAAGATTCCTATATGGTATTTAACTGGATTATCATTATTCGTCTGATAATCTTTAGATAATATTTCTGTACAATTTGTTTGAAAAATATTATCGAAATGAGAAATGGTTTTAATATTTTCAATATTCATTATATCAATTTGTTCATTAGAAAATGATTTATCTATTTGAATATTTTTTTGAATAATAGTGTCGATAGAATTGCTTAATTGATGAGTGAAAAGCGAAATATTTTTATTTATTACATCATTACTATTTGCATTATGATTTACTTTACACAATGTACTTACAACTTGCATAACTTGTGTTTCTTTATCTATCAAACAAATTTTTAAGTTTTCAATTACAAAATCTTTAATCGTTTCGGGAATATCACTTATTTTTTTGATACTTTCTTGTTCATCGTCAATTTTTTTTTCATTGAGTTCATCCATTTATTATTTATAAGATATATTAATTTCATGAAAAAATATTTAATTTTTATAACATTTTCCTATATTAGAAATATTAATAAATGTTAAATAAATCTAAATCTAAAACAAATGTGTCTAATAAATCTCAAAAGGATAAATGGGTACATTATAAAGAAACTGTTATAGATGGGAAATCTTTTTTAACTTATAAAATGAATGGTGCTGGTAAACTTTTTGTCAAAGTTGGAAGACAATATAAACAACTTTCAATATTTAAGCAGCAATATTTAAACAACAAAAATAAAACACGATGGGTATATGGTGGTACGAAAGAAAGGAAAAATATTGGTGGTTTAAATGCAGAAGAAAAAAGTCCACTAATTCAAAAAATAAAAACAGAGTTGAATAAAATTAAATTCTACAGTTTAGCAGACGATGATGAAATTCACAAACAATTCCTTACATCTCTTGAAAACATTTATAAAAAAATTGTTGAAATACAAGATCAAGAATTTACAGATGATTTCAAAATAAAAATCGGAAATATTATAAAGGATGATATAATTAGACATATCAATAATGGTTATCTGCTTGAGTCTAATAAATCTATGTTTAAATATGGAACAAATGTTCTATCTGAATTAAGAAAAATTGTTAAAAAATTTGAAAAACTAAAATTTTATAATTTTGCTAAAGGAGTGGTACCGGGTGAGAATAGAGAGACGCCTAATGCCAAGGAGGATGGGAGCTCCGATGAGGACAATGAGGAGGGGGAACAACTAGTAAAAGTAAATTTTCAAAATTTACTTGAGATCTCGGGAAAAAAAGAAGCGATCAAGTTGTATGCAGTTTCTAAACCAAATAAATCAACAAGGAATATCCTAGAAGTTGGAAAAATATCAGATATAAAAGATAAAAAAGGAGAATATGAAATTATGACAGATAATAAAGGTAGTAGAATTATATTTTACCCTATAGAGAAATTTGAACAAATATGTGAAATAATTAGAATGGAAAAATTAATACAACATTCGTCTGAAAACAGCAAAGATTTTATCAAAATCACAGCAGCAGGGGGAAAAGAAGCTGTCGATATTAAGGAATACAAATTTATTATGATTATTGAAAAAGATAGGAAAACCTTAAATATAAATACAGTAGATAAAAAATATGAATCATCAGAAAAGAAACTTAAGGCAGATATATATAAAGATTATACGAGTTTTTTTTCAAGTGGTGAAAAAATTATGTATTTATTTAATAATATAGATGATATATGCAAAATTATAAAAATAGAGAAATTATATAATACCGAGTTTCCGAAAGTGACTAGTGATGAACAAAAACAAGGATCAGAAGAAGAAGGAGGAGAAGAAGGAGAAGGAAAACCAGTAGCAAAAGGAGAAGGAGAAGAAAATGGAGGTAAAAAAGGAAGAATTCTTAAACCTTTACCAAAATTACCAAAATTAGAAGAATCAGAAGAAAAAAAAGAAGAAGAAGAACACGATGTGTTGAATAATATAATTAAAAATTTCAATTCATTGGTAAATGATAATTTGGTTGGAGACATTGAACAAAAACTTACAAACTTTTTAAAACAATTTGAAAGAATTTACACAGAGGTTTATATTTATGTTTTTCACCACCGTGATGATAATGACAATGATAAACAAGTGTTTTCAACAACAATTCAAACAAATATTTTAGATAAAATGCATTTGCTATTACGAAAATTGAATACCATATTAAATAAGAGTTATGATGAGAAAATTAGTATTAAAATAGATGAGATGGATAATGATCAAATACTCAATATATTTAGGGAAAAACGACAGATATTTCTACAAAATACATTAAAGAATATATATAACAATATAGTAGGAATCTTCAATTTACTTCAAATATTTGTAATATTAATAAGAGATTTTCACGATAGTCAAGGAAAAAATCAAGCACCAGGAGAATTCGTAGTAGAAACAGAAAGAAAAAAAGATAGAGTAGAAGAAGATGAAATGGAAGAAGGAGGAGAAAAAAAAGAAGGACAAGGAGAAGAAGGCCCCCAGCAAATCCAGCGAGGAAAAGAAGGAAAAGGACAAGGATCTGGAGAAGAAGGAGAAGGAGAAGGAGAAGGAGAAGGAGAAGGAGGACCAGGAGAAGGAGGGGGGAAACGAAGCCTCAAAACCTTAAACCTCAAATCTCAAAAGACCCCAAACAACACCCAAACAAAGACCCTTCAAAAGACCCCAACAAAGACCCCACCAAAAACCCCAACAAAGACCATTACAAACTCAACAAAGTCAACAAACTCAATAAAACCAACAAAATCAGAATATAAAAGAACGGAAGAGAAGATATTGATGAAGACGGATGGTAAATCGCGAAGATTAACAGTGTATACAAAGGGAGCGAGAGGAATAAGATATTGTAAGGATGGGAGGGAATATAAAT
>Ga0209653_1000015_pt1 | contig 144366 bp, 131 predicted proteins | sample SaaInl6LU_22_DNA_FD_184644 | JGI IMG/M metagenome (GOLD analysis project Ga0209653, IMG submission 184644) | Marine microbial communities from expanding oxygen minimum zones in the Saanich Inlet - ESP_116LU_22_DNA (SPAdes) (version 2) | ecosystem: Environmental > Aquatic > Marine > Intertidal... | reverse complement strand
ATTAAAATAATTAAAATGAATTCAATTAGACCCTTAATTTTTACCTTACTTTTTAGCTTTAGCTTATTAATCAATGCCCAAACTAGTGAAAACCCTTGGGCTATTGCAGTTGGTGGTGATTTGATCAACTTGCAAGGAGATAATGTCGACTCTGCATTAACTTTTGGTGCACCTGCACTTAGTCTATCCCGATACATATCCTCTGGTTTCTCAATCGGAGTTCGGTATGGACTCGGAAGCGCAAAACCCCAAGAAAATTTGGACCTTGACTACTCTTATTTAGACGGTGTTCTACGTTACAACTTAAGCGAGGAAAACGTAATCCCTTTTCTATTTGGCGGCTATGGATTAAGCCGCTTTGCTGATGAAACTGACAAAGAAGGTGCTTTCCCTTCTAGTGAAAGTGGAAAAACTATTTTTGGAGGTGTTGGAGTTGATATACCTCTTGGAGACCAATTTAACATCAATTTAAGTACATCTTATAGAGGTACGCAAGAAAAAAATGATTCATACAACCATCTTCAACATATTATTGGACTGAGTTATAACTTTGGAGCTGGAGATGCAGATGGTGATGGTGTTTCTGATAAAAAAGATGAATGCCCAGATGTTCCTGGACTAAAAGAATTTAATGGTTGTCCCGACACAGATGGGGATGGAATACCAGACAATAAAGACCGTTGTCCTGAAGAAGCAGGTTCAGAAGAATTACAAGGCTGTCCTGACACTGACGGAGATGGTATTGCCGATGTAGATGATGCCTGTCCTAACGAAGCAGGATCAGCAGAAATGAATGGCTGTCCTGATAGTGATGGAGATGGTGTAGCAGATAATGTTGATCGTTGTCCTGAGGTCTCTGGAGATACTGCAAATAGTGGTTGCCCATGGGCAGATCGAGATGGTGACGGTGTACCAGACAAAAATGACAATTGTCCTGATGAGACTGGTACTGCAGCAAACAGCGGTTGTCCAGACGAACCCATAGGCCTTATTGACTTTATCAACAGTGATGAAAATAGAATCCTTTTCCTCGCTAGTAGTAGTAAACTTGATAATGTGGATAAAGCTACAATCGATAAACTAAAAGTTTTGTTGGATCAATATCCTAATGCTAGTATTACAATTGAAGGACATGCATCCAGTGATGGAAGTGACACATACAATCAGAGACTTTCTGAAGAAAGATCCTCTTCAGTAAAAGCGTACCTCGTATCACAAGGTATTTCTGATTCAAGACTTAATACCGTAGGTTATGGTGAAAATAAACCTGTTAGTTCTAATGATACCGCTAAGGGAAGATCCAGTAATAGACGAGTTAACATTAATCGAAGCGCACGTATTAAAGTCAATTAATTCGTTTGTAACTCTTAGAGAATCTTAAATAAAAACCTCCTCAATATTGGGGAGGTTTTTTTGTAAATTGTTGAAAAATAAAAAAATGAAGAAAATTATTTATCTATTTTGTTTGGGTTTGATTTCACTAAGTCAGGCACAAAAAAGAGAAATTCCTGTAGATACAATGATAGTCACAAATCATACCACGGTAATCAAAGGAAATACAGTAAACTATCAGGCGCATACTGGAACCCAACCCGTATGGGATACAGATGGGAATCCTATAGCCAGTCTATTTTACACTTTTTACAGAAGGACTGACGTCAAGAACGGTAGCGAAAGACCTTTGATTTTTTCATTTAACGGAGGTCCTGGCTCTGCTTCAGCTTGGATGCACCTCGCCTATACTGGACCTAAAATCTTAAATATAGATGAAGAAGGATATCCCGTACAACCCTACGGATATAAAAGCAATCCCAACTCCATTTTGGATGTGGCTGACATTGTATTTATAAATCCAGTAAACACTGCATATTCAAGAATTTTAGAAGTTGATGGAAAAAAAGCAGACCGAAAACAATTTTTTGGAATCAACGAAGACATCAAATATTTAGCAGAATGGTTGAATACATTTGTCAGTAGAAAGCAACGTTGGGAATCACCCAAATATCTAATTGGAGAAAGTTACGGCGGAACCCGAGTAATGGGATTGTCTGCAGCACTTCAGGAGCAACAATGGATGTATCTCAATGGAGTAATTATGGTTTCTCCAGCAGATTATAAAGTAATTCGGGTAGGTGGTCCTGTTTCCTCAGCTCTAAATTTACCCTATTATGCTGCTACTGCCTGGTACCATAAACAATTGGGAAGTGACCTACAGCAAAAAGATCTAACGGATATGCTCCCCGAAGTAGAAGATTTTGCTATCAATGAATTAATACCAGCTTTGGCTAAAGGAGGCTTTATCTCCAACTCCGAACGTGAAAAAATCGCTTCAAAAATGGCGCGTTATTCTGGACTTTCAAAAACTTCAATTCTACAAAACAACCTAGATGTTCCCAACCGTTTTTTTTGGAAAGAACTTTTAAGAGAGGAAGGAAATACCATCGGACGATTGGATTCGCGATATTTAGGAATCGACCGGAAAGATGTAGGTGTTGGACCTGATTACAGTGCTGAGCTGACTTCATGGTTACATTCATTCACTCCCGCAATCAATCATTACATACAAAAAGAATTGAAATTTAAGACCGATGTCAAGTATAACATGTTTGGTCCTGTGCGCCCTTGGAATAACGACAATGATAATACTCGTGAAGATTTACGAAGAGCAATGGCTGAAAACCCCTATTTAAAAGTACTTTTTCAGTCAGGGTATTACGACGGAGCAACCACTTATTTCAATGCTAAATATACCATGTGGCAGGTCGATCCGAGTAGCAAGATGAAAGGTCGTTTTTACTTCAAAGGCTATCGAAGCGGACATATGATGTACCTGCGGAACGAAGATTTGATTAAAGCTAATGACGATCTGAGAACGTTCATTTTAAATACGACCACTAACGGAAAACCAGCGAAGTATTAAATCCTTTAAGTTTTAAACGTCACACAGTTTTACTGCTGTAGCCAAAGCGTTTAAACCGTCGTTAGTACGGTCACGAGGGATGAATTCCTGCGCAACAAATCCCTTAAAACCAGTATCTACAATGGCTTTCATGATGGCGGGATAAAACAATTCTTGTTTTTCATCCAATTCGTTTCGTCCCGGCACCCCAGCAGTATGGTAATGACCATAGAACTTGTGATTTTCCTGTATGGTATGAATGATATCTCCCTCCATAACTTGCATGTGATAAATATCGTAAAGCAATTTGAAATGATCTGAATCTAAGGCCTTGCAGAGGGCCACTCCCCAATTCGAATTATCGCACATATAATCTGCATGATCTACTTTTGAGTTTAAGAGTTCCATCTGTAAAATTACCCCATAATCTTCTGCTATGGGCAGAATTTGTCGCAATCCATCCACACAATTTTCAAGACCCTGAGCATCAGTCATCCCTCTTCTACTTCCACTAAAACATATTAAATTGGTCCATCCTGCTTCGGCAACCAATTTAATGTGGCGAGTATATTGTTTAATTAAATCTTTGTGAAAGCGTTTGTCGCACCAACCATCAGTTAGACTACGTGTTGATTTACCTTCTAAATCCCCATAACACATTGTTGAAATGAGATCGTATTTTTTTAATACATCCCACCCTTCAGCTCCAATTAAGTCAATACCAATCAGTCCCATTTTCTTTGCTTCTTGAGCTAGTTTTTCTAAGGGTACATTGCCATAACACCATTGGCAAACGGATTGTCTTATATTACCTTTTAGAGGGGTGTTGGAGAAATTGGTTGTCATTGGATTTAGCTTTGGTATGACCATAGCAGAGGAGCCTAAAGCCATAGTTTTGATAGCATTTCTACGATTGATATTTTCTTTTTGTTTCATTATAAATAGGAATTATTAAGGGGTTAAGGTTACTGAAAATTAAGGGTTCTTATCGATTTGTTTTTCCCAATCCCAAGCGCTTTTCAGTGCTTCATGGAGGGTATATTGGGCCTTCCACCCTAATTTACGTTCAATTTTTGTGACATCGGCAAAAGCAACTACAGTATCCCCAGCTCTAGGGGCGCTCAACGTGTAAGGTACCTTTTCACCTGTAGCGTCTTCAAAGGCTTGAATGAGTTCCAGTACACTTGCTCCTGTTCCAGTTCCTACGTTAAATATCTCACAGGAAGGGCTTTGCGAAGAAGAAATGAGGTGGTTTAAGCTTTCTATATGTGCCTGAGCCAGATCCATCACATGAATGTAATCGCGGATACAGGTCCCGTCGGGTGTATCGTAATCCGATCCAAACACTTTTAATATAGGGCGTTTCCCAATTACGGTTTGCGTCAAAAAAGGAACTAAATTCTGTGGAATGCCTTGCGGATATTCCCCTATTTGGGCAGTGGGGTGCGCTCCTACTGGGTTGAAATATCGCAATAAAATCGCTCTAAAATTGGGATTTGCGATACAACTGTCCTGTATAATTTGTTCTCCCATTTGCTTCGTAAAACCGTAAGGCGAACTAGAGGGTTTAAGGGGTGTCTCTTCCGTAATGGGAAGTTCTTGTGCTTGTCCATAAACGGTACAAGAAGAGCTGAAAATCAATGGAATTCCTTGGCGGGTCAAGGGTTTTAAAATATGGATCAATCCTCCAATATTATTTTCATAATACCGAAGGGGTTGTTTTAGACTTTCTCCCACCGCTTTATGTGCGGCAAAATGGATGCAGCCATCAAGATCAGGATATGTTGCAAAGAGTGCTTTTACCAGATTTTGGTCTTTGAGATCAACTTGCTCAAATATTGGGCGTTTGCCTGTTATCGCTTCAATACGATCTAAAACTTCTATTCGTGCATTGTCTAGGTTATCCAGAATAATCACATCTACCCCTTTTTCAAGTAGTAAAACCGAAACATGGGAGCCGATATATCCTAGGCCACCTGTGACAAGTATTTTCAAAATCTAAATAGTTAAGTTAGTTCCCAGCCGGATCTGTAATTCCGAGTAACAAATTGATTCGCGGCTTCTAGGTTTTTGATTTTCATTTGATTTCCGTCCCACAATAGCTTTTTTCGGCTGATTAAGTCAGGGCTCCAAGAATCTGAACTTCTTCCCTGAAGTACATAGCTTCTAATCGCAATATTTCCCATCAGTACGGTTTCCGTAAGGGGACCAGAATAATCAAAAGAAGAGGTCAATGCGTTGTATTCGGGACTACCAAATCCAGCTTTACATGCATCTACCCACTTGCGTTGATGTCCAAACTCCGGTTCTTTAGACTTGACTTGGCTACCGTCAATTACAGGCATTCCCTTTTTGTACAATTTTGGATGTTCTCCGTAAGAATCACAAGTTATGACACCTTTTTCACCAATCATAATCACTCCGTTGGCTTCTATACTAACATCTGCAGGGAGCAAGTCAGGATGAAAGGGTTTGATACCTCCGTCTGACCATGTCATCTGAATTGGACTTGGATTTTTAGCTGTGGCATCAAATTGAATAGAAACGGAAGAAGATGCCGGACAACCTTCTGGATAAAAATCAGCATTCCACATTTTGGAATAAATTGTACCCACACTACATTCTACAGAAGTAGGATATTTTAAGCCTAAAGCTTTAAATGGAATGTCGATCAAATGACATCCCATATCACCTAAAGCACCGGTCCCAAAATTCCACCAACCTCTCCAGTTGAACGGATGCATATTGGGAATAAAAGGAGTTTCTTCTGCAGGGCCCAACCATTGGTTCCAATTAAGGGTGTCGGGCTTGCTCGAAGCATCTGGCTTCGACATTGCCACCCCTTGGGGCCAGACTGGACGATTGGTCCATACATTGACTTTTGTAACAGTTCCAATCATCCCATCATTGATCCATTTTTGGATTTGTAACTGATCTGGATTGGAAGCTCCTTGATTTCCCATTTGAGTAACAAGTTGTTTTTCACGAGCCATTTCAGTCAAAAGGCGTGCTTCATAGATGTTGTGTGTAAGAGGCTTTTGAACATACACATGAATACCACGCTCCATTGCATAAACTGCTGCAGGGGCATGGTTGTGATCCGGAGTAGAAATGGTCACAGCATCAATGTCCTTCTCCTTGTCGAGCATTGCTTTAAAGTTTTCATAAAAAGTAGCATTTGAATAACGATCCACGCTTTTTTTGGCACTACTTGTTGGTGAGGTATCTACATCACAAAGGGCTACAACACGCTCTCTTCCATTGACAGTTGCATTTCGAAGATCACTCTCTCCTTTTCCACCTACACCAATTCCTGCCAAAGCAAGTTGATCACTAGGAGCGGTATAACCAACACCTCCAAGGACATGTCGTGGAACAATAAAAAGAGAACTAGCTGCTACTCCTTTTTTGATAAATGTTCTGCGTTGGATAGGTTCAGTTTTGGGCTTTTTTGATGGCATTTCTAAAGATTTAAAATTTAAAAATCAATTTACGAAAAATAAACTGATTGTATTACAAAGAAAATTAAGGCGCCAAAAACTGTCCTTTCCATTGGTCAGAATCGCAAAATAAAGTACGAATATGATTGGGACGTTTTAATTTGAGATATTCCAATTGTTTTGCTTGAAAAGTGAGTTTGGTAAAATATCCCTTTGAAAAGTCATGAACGATTTGGTCTGGCCTCTCTATAGTTGTACCAGGAGTTTGTTTACTACTGTAATCTTTTTTGCTAGGTTCGGGTAAATTTTGATATGTGTGGGTATCTTGGGTGCATTCCACAAGATGGGCATCTACCACCAGTTGGATGAGTCTAGTCGCGTCATAGAATAAGAATTGAGCCTGTGGGTGATCTGTTAACTCCTCAACTTTTTTGGAACGCAAATCAGTATAAATAGTGAATTGCATTTGTAAAGGATCAAAATCACGTAAAACAACCGTTCGCAAATGAGAACCTCCATCTTTTTTTTGGGTTGCGAGTGTAAAATAACGATAGGAATGCTTTTTGTGCAGTAAAGCGGCACTCAGCTGCTTTTTACAATCCTCTAAAATATTTTCTAACATTATTTTTGATTTTGTGTGAGCCAATTTTCTGTTCTTAAAATGGCATTTTGCTGGATGTCTTTCCAAAAAAGGTTTACGTCTGCAAAGTGATAATTTTTGATAAAGGACAACAGAAAGCGTTTTTTAATTTTAGGCAATGTAGACCAAAGCAACCCATTCGTTTTCTCTACAGAAAGACTTTTAGGGTAGATGCGTTTGTCTGAAGCCAAAACTCCTAAATGGAGCTCTTTGGGTCCTGAAGAACTTTGGTCCCAGGTAATTGGATTGGTTACCACACCTCCTTTGTACCAATCTTCGTATTGTTTGGGTAGGTGATTTATTTTGTAAGTATTCCAACTTACAAATCCTCCGAATTGCTCAGGTTGTTCAAGTACAGGGATGGTTTTAAATTCATTTTCTATAATGCGCGATCCAATTAAATATGCGGCAATGAGTTGCTTTTGAAGAGGTTTTCCGTCAAAAAACTCCTTTAAAAGTCGTTTGGCATGAATGGTTCCTTGACTGTGTGCAGCGATAATGATGGGCTTGGAATGATTATAGTTTTCCAAATAGTGTACAAAAGCATTTTTAACGTCTTCATAGGCTATTACTCCCGCTTGCTTGCCTTGTTGCGCGTAGGGCTCTACAAAAATTCGATAATGAGCTTGCCGATAAAAAGGAACGTACAAGTTTGCAGCAGCTACCCAAGCGGATGCCTGAAAAGTAACGGCTTTTTCTAGTACCTCTGTACGTATTGAAGTCTCATAAATATCTGCGTTCCACCCAGCATCCTTTTTGTTCACAAACAACGTGGGATAAATAAAAAAAACGTCTGCTTTTTTCGGTTGGGGTTCGCCTACTATCTCTTCTAAAGATGCATTAAAAATATGAGGAAGTACTGCCCAACTCTCTTCTTGAGAATAATCGGGTGCCATTGGTAATTGAGCGATTTTAAATTCTTTAGTTAAGTAGGTAGTTTTACAAGATAAAAATAGGATTCCGAAGAGGATAAATAAATAATTTTTCACTTTGATTTTTACACAAAGATACTGAATGTATTTACTTGTAAGAATGTTTTACCCCTCCGTGCAATTCTTTATTTGATTAAAAAATAATTACTTTTACAATTCAATCCCTCATTAACTGAAACAATATAATCCATGAAAAAAGTCATTAATCTCATTGCAGTCCTTTCATTAATTATGACCATAGCTTGTCAAAACCAAGCCAAAAAGGAGACACAAGAAAAGAAAGTAGAAGTTAAAATTGAAAGGACAGAAGAAGGGTCCAAAGCGGAAATTACCACAACAAAATGGGTGGAAGGTGAAACCATTGAAGAAATTGAAATCATTGAGGGGACTCATGAAGAAGTAATGAAAAAAGTAGAGGCTTTAACTACTGAGGATGACGTGAATAAAAAAGTGGTTCGTAAAACCAAAAAACAATTGCAATTTAAACTTAATGCGAAAAGTGACACCAATACTGAAGGCAAAGTTCTTTTTACCGAAGAAGAGGGAACAGTCACACTCAATGCGATGATTTCAGGTCTCACAGAAGGTACTCACGCCATTCATATTCACGAAAAAGCAGACTGTTCTTCTCCTGATGGAAAATCAACTGGAGGACACTGGAATCCGACCTTTCAGCCGCACGGGGCTTGGGGATCTTCCGAGGGATATCACAGAGGTGATATCGGAAACTTTGAGGCTGACAATGAAGGAAATGGAGAGGTTACTTTCGCAACAGATCAATGGTGTTTGGGCTGTGATGACGAAACCAAAAACATTATAGGAAAGGCAATTATCGTACATCAAGGTGCAGATGACTTGACATCTCAACCCTCGGGAGCTGCTGGTTCACGAATAAGTTGTGCAGGTATTATTCGATAACTAAAGGTCCCACTTGCGCTTTTCATTCAGTATTCTTTCAGCCTCTAATTCTTCTTTAGGAATGACTTTAAGAAAGGAAGGATGTTGCTCAATAGAATACTCTATTTTTTCCATAATACTGTCGATAGAGTCGTTTTCATAATCAATTTTCAAAGGTTTTTTGATGATAATGGACTGCAAAATACCTCGCTTTTTGATCATCAACCCTTTTTTGTCGAAAGAACGCCTAAAGCCATCAATTACAATGGGTATAACTATGGGCTGGTAGTGTTTGATAATATGAGCTGTTCCTTTTCTTACAGGTTTAAAAGGTTTTGTAGTTCCTTGGGGAAACGTAATGACCCAGCCGTCATCAAGAGCTTTTCCAATGTTGGAAATATCACTCATTTTTACTTGTCTTTGTATTTCTTTCCCACTTTCACGCCATGTACGCTCTATGGATATTGAACCCGCATAGGCCAGAATACGAGGTAAAAGTCCAGCATTCATGGTTTCTTTTGCTGCAACGTAATAAATATTAAGCTTAGGATTCCAGAGATAACCCACATTTTTAATACTATCTATTCTTCCACTTAGGCTTGCATTAAAAACATGAAACATGGCCACTACATCCGCAAAATAGGTTTGATGATTGGAGATGAATAATACATTGGTTTCTGGAAGTTCTTTTATGATTTCAGAACCCTCAATTTTTAGCTCATTAAATCCTCTATACCGACGATGGGTCATAAACCCCATATATCGAATCAACCATTTTTTTAAAATTAAATAATGACCAAAGGGATTTTTCTTAAACATCGGCATTTCTCATAAAATCGATTTAAAGATAGAATTAATTCGAATTTAGAGCAGTTAAAACAACTTTAAATTCTGTTAAAATCATCGCTGTGGCTCCCCATACCATATGACCTTCATAAAGATAACAAGGGACAGGGCTCCCATGAAAAGGTCCATCAGGAATTTCTCTTTGTTCTAATTCTAATTCCATAAGCTTAAAAAGGGGGAGTTCTATATGTGCTGCTACTTCTCTTGAGTCTGGAAAAAAATCAGGATACCTAGATTCATATGTAATATAGGGACTTACCAAAAAATTACTTGGTGGAATATACAAAGGGGTCAATGGAACCAAATCTTGTACTGTCTGTAAAGGAATTCCCAATTCTTCTTTACATTCTCTAAGTGCTGTGTCTTGTAATGTGGCATCAAACTGCTCTGGCTTACCGCCTGGTAAACTTATTTGTCCCGAATGCACACCACCATAATCCGTTCTTTTGATCAAAGAGAGCTGCATTTGATTTGCCTTGGGATAACAATAGAGTAAAACTGCAGCCTTTTTGGCGTTTTTGAAATCAGCAGAAGTGAGAGGAATCTCCTTTAGACGATGAGGGGGAGCTGCTCGCAATTGGGCACTTAGCCCAGGTAATGAGAAATCCTTTACTTTTGAAAAGGAATCAATAAAAGTCTTATAATCCATGGTCCATACAAAACTAATTATATTCTCCGTAGTTTCTCTAATTCTTTTCAGTCAGTGCAGTATTAAAAAACAAAAAAAAGGGATCAATTCTTCTACAGAAAAAACCACGATTATCCAATCAAAAGATTCTATATCAAAAAAATCTAACCCCTCTCAAAATAAAGAGGTGGAAAAAGAAAAACCTTTCGTACTGGACGATCAGAATGCCATCCCTTTTTTCTTTGAATATCAGAAACAAAACCCCGAAGATAAAGTTCGGATTGAAACTCGATTTGGAAACATAGATATTCAACTTTTTAAAAACACACCTTACCATCGAGCGAACTTTATCTATCTTACTAAAAAAGGTTATTTCAACGGAACTACCTTTCACCGTGTCGTTCCAGGTTTTGTAATCCAAGGAGGAAATTCAGATCGATCTGAAACCTCAAAAAAAAGAGGTGAAATCGGAACCTACCTACTCCCCCCCGACACCAGAAAAGGACACAAACACCACAGAGGTGTCATTTCAATGCCCAGTAGTGAAATAGAAAATCCCCATAAGCTAGCATCCCCTTACGAGTTTTTTATCGTAAAGCAGGCTCCAGGAGCATATCATCTCGATGGTTCCTACACAGTCTTTGGAAAAGTAATCGCTGGAATGGAAGTTGTTGATGAAATCAATACACAACGAATTGACAATCGAGAAGCGCCTCTAACCAATGTTTTTATGAAAGTTTCAATTTTAGAATAAGTTTTTTCTATATTAACTTAAATTAAAATTCAAATAATCAGCAATTATTTCAAATTACACTAAGCTATATAAGTATTTCTTATTAATTTTAAAAAAACAATAAGAAAATGACTTTAACTCAACTTACTTACACCTTAGCTGTAGCCGATGAGGGCAATTTTACTTTAGCAGCTGAAAAATGCTTTGTTACTCAACCCACACTGAGTATGCAAGTTCAGAAATTGGAAGATGAGCTAGGGGTAAAACTATTCAACCGAAACACCAAACCGATAGCCATGACCCCTGTAGGTAAGAAAATTCTTACTCAAGCCCGAATAATCGTAGAGGAGGCCAAACGCATGCAAGATGTCGTAGCTACGGAAAAAGGAGAGGTGAAAGGAGATTTTACCTTAGGAATAATACCTACGGTCATGCCTACCTTACTTCCATTGTTTCTTCAAACTTTCATAAAAAAATACCCTGGAGTCAATTTAAAAATAGAAGATTTAACGACAGCCTCTATCGTCAATAGAATCATAGAAGGCAAGCTGGATGCGGGGATTTTAGCTACCCCATTAGAAAATCCCAAGATTATTGAAAAGCCTTTGTATTACGAACCCTTCTATGGCTACATCCCCAACTCACACCCCTTGTCCAAGCTTGAAAAAATAACTCCAGAGGATGTCGAAAATTTAGAAGTATTGGTGCTAGAAGATGGTCATTGTTTCAGAAATCACGTATTAAAATTGTGTAAAACTCCAAATATTTCTAAATCATTCAGCCTAAAGAGTGGTAGTTTTGAAACTTTAATTCAATTGGCAAATGAAGGCCCATGGATGACCATCCTCCCCTATTTACAGACCCGGAACCTTTCAAACGAAAACAAGAAAAAGTTGAGAAGTTTTGAAAGCCCTGCGCCTGCAAGAGAAATCAGTTTAGTCTCGAGCAAAAGTCAATTAAAATACCCCATTATTGAAGCACTGTCCCAGTCCATTGAAGGGATTGTGAGAGGTGCTATTAAATTTGAAAACATTCAGTTAATCTCACCCAAATAAACCTTACAGAGAAAAAACTACGGACTGTAAATCAGAACGATGTTCCACATAATCAGCAACCCAACTTCTCAATAGATCCCGATCTTTGGGAGTTAAAAAAGCATACGCCTTTTTCAGTTCCTTTGAAAAAAGGTGACTATCAAAACTTACTTTTTGAAGTATTTGCTGATAATATTTAAGGTTTTTCGACATGCTTTTGATTTAAAATAGAATCCTAAAGTAAGCACAATCAAGAACTGAATATGTTGGAGAAATGTTAAAAAAATAAAATAGTACTAGGTATTGCATAGTTCTATTTTTTGTTTATATATTTGCATTGCATAGTTACTCGCTTATGAAAATTGAAAATACAACCGCACAAATGCGAAAAGGAGTTTTAGAATTTTGTATTCTTTCTTTGATCTCAGGAGATGATTTATACACCTCTGAAATTCTTGAAGCATTGAAAAAGGGAAAAATGTTGGTGGTTGAAGGAACTGTTTATCCACTCTTAACCCGACTGAAGAACGCAAACTTATTACAATACCGTTGGGAGGAATCCACATCTGGACCTCCTAGAAAATACTATTCAATCACCAAGGAAGGAGAAGCATTTTTGGCAGAACTTCAAAACGCTTGGAATGACTTAAATAAAGCTGTAAAAACCATTGTCTCAAAAAAATAATTAGATGAATAAAACGATAAATATTAACCTTGCAAGTACCTTTTTTCATATTGATGAAAATGCCTATGAATTACTTAAATCGTATTTAAACAAACTTGAAAAAGCCTTTGCCAAATCTCAGGGGAAAGAGGAAATTCTGCGAGATGTAGAAGTTCGGATTGCAGAATTGTTTCAAGAACACAAAAAGAATCCAGATTATGTGATTAATATGGACGATGTTCAAGAGGTAATTAAAATTCTGGGGGAACCCAATGACTTTGTTTCGGAAGAAGATCTGGAGGACGAACCTCAAACCCAAACTGCACGAAAAAAATTATTTCGCGATACCGACGACAAATACATCGGTGGAGTAGCTTCGGGGTTGGGATATTATTTTGGAATTGACACCACATGGGTACGTCTTTTATGGCTTGTTTTTGGGCTTTTTTCTGTAGGAACAATTACGGTTTTATACCTTATTTTATGGATGCTAATTCCAGAAGCTAAAAGTACAGCAGACAAACTTAGCATGAAAGGTGAGCCCATAAACATTGCCAATATTGAAAAAAAAATTCGAGAAGAATTTGAAGGTGTTTCTTCAAAAATTAAAGACATCGATTATGAAGAAGTAAAAACTTCGTTAAAAAAAAAATCTATGACTTTTTTCGGTTTTTTAGAAAGGGTTCTAAGCCTGATTCCAAGACTGATCGTTAAAATAATAGGAGTTATTTTAGTGATTATCTCCACTTGTGGTATTTTCGGGTTACTTATAGGTCTAGTCATATTTTTGATTTTTGGTACACTTGAATGGCCTCTAAATTTTTATTTCAACTTTTTTGACTTCAACCTCTTCCCAAGTCTATTACTCATCACTGCTTTATTTCTCCTCATTTTCATTCCTTTTCTCTTTTTATTTTCTCTTGGATTGCGATTTTTAAATCGAACAGGCTCCACTTTTGGTACCGTAAGTCGATTTGTGCTTTTGGGAGTCTGGTTTTTAGCATTAATTAGCCTACTTCTGTTTGGAGTCAACGAATTACGCAGTCATAGCGTTTCTGCTACCAAAACAGAAAAATACGAATTAAACCTCTCTGAATCGGACACTCTTTTCGTATCCCTAAAAGAAAATGCAATCGCTGCTCAAGAATCATTTTGGGAATATGATCGTTCAGAAATATTAACGGACGAGTCTGGAGAGCATTGGTGGATTGGGGAGAATTTTGAATTGAACATTCTCAAAAGCAAGACACCCGCTTCCTATTTGGAAATCAAATATGAGGCAGATGGCTCAAATATGAAAAAAGCCCAAAATCATGCCAAAGAAATCATATATGACTGGCAGCAAAAAGAAAATCAACTTGTTTTGGATCCCATTTGGAAAGTAGTCACTTCATCGCGTTTTCAAAATCAATCCGTACAACTAAGGCTCAATATTAAAGAAGGGCAAGTTTTAAATTTAGATGAAAACCTTAGAGAAGTCTTGTCTTTTCCTGTGAAAAATGATCAAAAATTACGAAGTCACGATACTGCGGGGAGACTATGGATTATGGGAAGTGAAGTGTTGGAGTGTCTCAACTGTAAAGACGACCAAAGAGAATTCAGCCTGAATTACAAATCAAAAGAAGGAGAAGACAAACTCAGACTTAGTATAGATTCTCAGGGGATTAAAATTAAAACCCAATAAAATTTCAAGAAAGGCCGCTTGAGGTTTGTAGTAAATCGATTAAATGTTATATTTGCGCACACTTTTTCGGGGTGTAGCGTAGCCCGGTCATCGCGCCTGCTTTGGGAGCAGGAGGTCGCAGGTTCGAATCCTGCCACCCCGACAAAAAGTACCCAGTTTATTCGGGATGTGGCGCAGCCTGGTAGCGCACACGCATGGGGTGCGTGGGGTCGCAGGTTCAAATCCTGTCATCCCGACTAAATTTAGAGCATTGTTTTTGGGAGTGTCTACACTCCCTAAAAGCTTTTGCTAAATTTTCGAAACGTGTTTCCCAAGCATTGAATCTCCTGATTTTAGCACCAAATAAGAAAATTCCAATTAAAACACCTAGCTCAGTTAGATTTGCTCCTATAAAAAGATTCACTTTTGTCAAAAAATTTTAAATTTAAGGATGAAAAAATCGCTATTTCTCCTTTTTACTTACCTTCTCTTAACAGCATCGTGCTCCAAAAATCCTACAGTTGCTAGCTTTCAGACCTCAGAATTTAAAATCAGCATAGATAATAAAGGATTCGTCAATGAACTTCTGGAAGTAAAAACAGGAAAAAACCATCTCGCTCTAGATACTATAAGTCCATTAATCTCTTTGCGGTCTAAAGGAAAATGGCTCTTTGCAGAAAAAGCAAACTTTAGTTCAGGACAATTGGAAATTCAATTCGAAAACAATCACATTGCTCTCATTGATGTGCTTGAAAAAGAAACTCACGTTAGCTTTGAGTTACGTTCACTTACCTCCAATGATCAAATTGATTTGATTCAATGGGGACCTTATCAAACAGAAATTTACAAAACCATTGGGGAAACCATAGGTGTTGTTCGCGATGACAGTTTTGCTATAGGAATTCAATCACTAAACATCAAAACACTTGGAGGGTATCCTTGGAACGAAAGTGACCGTATGCCTGCTTTTGATATTTTTAGAGAAGGAAATTTAAAAGACATGCATCCCCAATCTGACGGAAGTGTACTATATCGGGTGGAGGCTGCCAAACCAACAAAATTTGGAAGCAGTCTTCAGGCGTATTCCCGAAACCGAACAACCGATCGCCTTATCAGTGATTTCAAACTAGAAAAAATAATTGCTCCTGCCTATGATGACGGTGGCGTTATTGGTTCTAAAATTGCACTTTTTGGAGCTCCAGTTCAAAACGCATTGGAATATATTGGAAAAATAGAACTTGATGAAGGACTTCCCCACCCCATTATTGAAGGCGAATGGGGTAAAATTTCCCCTCAAGCCAATGCCGCCTATCTAATCACTTCGTTCACAGAAAAAACCATTGACCAAGCCATTGCATTGACAAAAAAAGCAGGTCTAAAATACTTATATCACTATGGCGATACTTTTGAAAGTTGGGGACATTTTGGCTTGAATAAACAAGAATTTCCTAATGGGATTCAAGGGTTAAAAAACTGTGTTGACAAAGCCGAACTACAAGGCGTTAAGTTAGGAACGCATTGTTTGTCGAATTTTATCACTACAAACGATCCGTATGTCACTCCTATTCCTGACCAAAGACTTGCCAAAGCAGGAAGTACTGTAATCACGGAAGCAATTGACTCCAAAGCAATTGAAATCCCTATAGCAGCACCAGATTTTTTTAATGCTATAGAAAACAACAACTTAAAAACAGTAATGATTGGAGACGAATTGATTCGCTACAGCAGGGTTTCTGACAAAGCACCCTGGCGCTTATTGGATTGTCAACGTGGTGCATTCAACACCACTCCTAGTTCACACAACAAAGAACAAGAGATTTCAAAACTCCTAGACCATTCATATAAGGTGTTTTTAACTAATGCCGAGCTTACAATAGAAATGTCAGAACGCTTGGCGGAATTGTACAACCAAACAGGAATGCGTCAAATTTCATTCGATGGCTTGGAAGGCAACCGATCTACAGGCCTAGGCACATACGGAGAGTCTTTAATGCCTTACACCTGGTACAATACCCTGACACCCGAACTAAAAGAACATCTCATCATTGATGCTAGTCGTACTACTCATTTTTTCTGGCATATTTATTCAAGAATGAATTGGGGTGAGCCTTGGTATGCAGGGTTTAGAGAAAGTCAAACTGAGTATCGATTTAACAATCAAGCCTACTTTCAAAGGAACTATATGCCTGGTATGCTGGGGTGGTTTCGTATGACTCCAAACACTAGTGTGGAAGATATTGAGTGGTTGCTTGCCCGCTCGGCAGGTTACAGCGCAGGATATGCCCTTGTTGCGGATCCTAAAAGCATTAGTCAAAACAAAAAATCAGATCAGATTTTGGAATTGATCGGAGATTGGGAAAAGTTAAGAATTTCAAATAGTTTTAGTGAAGCTCAGAAAGAAATCATGCGTGACAATTCTAAAGAATTTTCTATTGAAAAAGTAGAAGAAAAGGTTTGGAATTGGTGGGAAATACACTCCAATATCTTTACTCATAATAAAAAAGTAAGACAACCTGGAGAGCCCCTAAATTCGAATTTTATATTTAATAATCCAGAAAAATCACAAGCATTACACTTTGTGTTAAGCGCAATAAATACAGATGTCAGTGAAATAACACTTGAACTCAATAACTATAAAGAAATTAAGTTACCAATATCCCTAAAGAAAGGTCAGATTTTAAAGTATACAGGAGACAAAGAAGCCGTTGTGTACAACTCAAATTGGCAACAAATTAAAACAATCAAAATGGAATCTACCGCTATCCAAACTATAACTGGTGACAACAACATTAGTATCAATTGCCGTTTTGACAATTCTACCAATGAAGCGAGTTTAAAAATAGAAACAAGAATACCGGGTGAAAAAATGAGAATTGAATTGCACATGTAATTCCAAATACACCAATAGCTTAGCTTTAAAACAAAAGATCGGCTTTCTCTATTTTTATATTTTAAATTTATTATGTTAGTGAAAATTTTACATTAAAAACAAATGTTCCTATCCATGAAAAATCTTACTTTAATTTTTGCATTCTCACTAACCATTCAATTGGGTTGCGCTCAGGACAACCCCCCCATGATTGAAACTCCGACAGAAACCAACTATTCTTATGAGGTAGTTGTCGAAGGTATTGACATACCGTGGGGCATGGCCATCATCAACTCCAATGAATTATTGGTTACAGAAAAGTCTGGGACACTATACTATGTCAAAGATGGACAAAAAACAGCCGTCAAAGGGCTCCCAGATATTTACGTAAGAGGTCAAGGAGGACTTTTGGATGTAGCGCTACATCCCAACTTTTCAAAAAACAATGTCATTTACATGACCATGGGGATCAGCGCAGGAGAAAATGAAGAAGGAGGAAACACCGCATTATACCATGCTACACTAAATGGAACAGAATTGAGTAATGTCAATCTACTTTACAAAGCTTCTCCCAACTCAAAAAAAGGACAACACTGGGGTTCCAGAATTGTATTTGACCAAGAGGGACATGTGTATTTTGGAGTTGGAGATCGTGGAAATAGAGATGTCAATCCGCAAGATCTTACCAGAGATGGTGGGAAAATATATCGTCTCAACTTAGATGGATCTATACCCGAAGACAACCCTTTTGTGAACAATTCTGAAGCTAAAAAAGCTATTTTTTCTTACGGACACCGCAATCCACAAGGAATGGTGATCAACCCCAAAACAGGTCAAGTTTGGGAAAACGAACACGGCCCAAAAGGTGGGGACGAAATCAACATCATCAAAAAAGGGGTCAACTACGGATGGCCAGAGATTACCTACGGAGTCAACTACAGTGGTACCCCAATTACAAACAAAACATCCAAACCAGATATGGAACAACCGTTTTATTACTGGGTACCTTCAATTGCTCCTAGCGGAATGGCATTTTCAACCTCAGGGGTTTACAAAAAATGGAAGGACAACTTGTTTGTAGGATCTTTAAAGTTTGAATATTTGGAGCGTATTGTGATCAAAAGAAACAAAGTAGTCAAAAGAGAAAAAGTTTTAGAAAAAATTGGAAGAGTACGAAATGTTGTAGAAGGCCCAGATGGATATTTATACTTGGGCGTTGAAGGAAAAGGGATCGTAAAAATCGTTCCCGAATCATGAGAATTTTGATACCTTTTTATCTGTTGTTTTTGTCACTGCTTTCAATAGCACTTCGGCCACAAAAAAGTAAGGCAGAAAGCATTGCCGCGGGTCAGGAAATTTATCAAGACTTTTGTGTGCAATGTCATTTATCAAATGGAGAAGGCGTTTCGGGTGTTTTCCCCCCTCTTAAGGCTTCTGATTATTTATTTGAGGATATCAATCGATCGATTAAAGGGATCAAATATGGGTTAAAAGGAGAAATTACCGTCAATGATGAAAACTACGATGGTGTAATGGTGAGCCAAGGTTTGGACAATGAAGAAATTGCTGACGTTATGAACTACATTTTAAACCAATGGGGTAATCAATCAGAAGAATTTATAACCCCTCAGCAAGTGGCTGAAGTTTCCAAATCTACTTTAAACTAATGAAACAAGGTTTGGATTGGAATAAATTAAAATCAATAAAACGCAGCTATTATCTCTATGGGGGAATTTTGCTGGGTTTTATTTTTTGGATGCTTTTAATAGATACCCACTCCTGGACCCTACATTCGGAACTGAACCGTGAAATCGAAAAACTAGAACTCGAAAAAGAGGCCCTCAAAGTCGTCATTAAATCAGATCAAAAAATAATTGATCAATTACAAAACCGAGACAGTTTAGAACGTTTTGCCAGAGAACAATACGGTCACAAAAAAGATAACGAAACTGTTTTTATCATTGAAATTCAAGATTCCATTGACATCCCCTAGTGGTGCCAAGGAGTCAGAATATGATACCTTGGAATTGGATAAAAGAATCTTTTTCTAAGGAGTTAAATAATTGTATTTTTAACCGTTTTTATTAGTCAATCCAATGGGCAAAATCATAGCAATTGCAAATCAAAAAGGGGGTGTAGGAAAAACCACCACAGCGATCAATCTGGCAGCTGCATTAGGAATTTTAGAAAAAAAGATTCTATTGATTGATGCTGATCCACAAGCCAATGCCACATCTGGATTAGGTGTAGAACTGAACGAAGTAAAAAACGGCACCTATCAACTTTTGGATCACAGTATCAAAGTTTCTGAAGCCATTCATCAGACCAAAAGCGCCAATGTAGATTTGATCCCCTCCCACATTGATCTGGTTGCCTCCGAAATTGAATTGGTGGATCTTAAAGAAAGGGAATACCGGCTAAAAAACGCTCTGAAAGAAATTCAAAATCAATACGACTATATTCTAATAGACTGTGCACCTTCATTAGGACTTATAACACTAAACGCTTTGGTTGCTGCACATGCTGTGATTATTCCCATTCAATGTGAATATTTTGCTTTAGAAGGATTGGGTAAACTTTTGAATACCATAAAAAGTGTCCAAAAAATTCACAATAAAGAACTGGATATTGAAGGTCTGTTACTCACCATGTATGACACTCGTCTTCGTTTATCAAATCAAGTAGTAGAAGAAGTAAAAAAACACTTTGGAAAAATGGTATTCAAAACCATTATCCAAAGAAACATCAGGCTGAGTGAAGCACCGAGTTTTGGTGAAGACATCATCACCTACGACGCTTCAAGCAGAGGTGCCAAAAGCTACCTCTCCTTAGGAAGTGAAATTATCAAAAGAAATAAATAGAGGAATGGCAAAATCAAATCGAAAGCAAGTTTTAGGAAGAGGTCTTTCTGCTTTACTCAATGATCCCGATCATAATATCGATTCTGCTGAAGATAAAAATGCAGCACAAGTAATTGGTAACATTATAGATCTACCGTTAGAAAACATCAGTAATAATCCCTTTCAACCCCGTACACATTTCAATGAAGATGCGCTAAAAGAACTCAGTATTTCAATTAAAGAACTCGGGGTAATCCAGCCCGTTACGGTTCGAAAAATGAAGGGAAATCAATATCAGTTGGTCTCTGGAGAACGCCGCCTTCGCGCATCCAAAATGGCGGGACTAGAGAATATCCCCGCTTATGTGCGACTCGCTAATGACCAGCAGTCTCTAGAAATGGCATTAGTTGAGAATATTCAAAGACAAGACTTAGATCCCATTGAGATTGGTCTCTCCTACCAACGTCTCATTGAGGAAATCAACCTAACACAGGATCAGCTAAGTGAACGTGTGGGTAAAAAACGATCAACCATTACCAATTACATGAGGTTGCTGAAATTAGATCCTATTGTCCAAACTGGGATACGAGATCAATTCATATCGATGGGGCATGGACGTGCACTGGTCAATATAGAAGACACAAAGACACAATTGGATCTGTATAAGCAAATAGTAAAAAAAGGGCTTTCCGTCCGTGCAGTAGAGGTTTTGGTTCGCAAATTGAAAAATCCTAAAGCTGGGCCGTCATCCTATGCTTCCCCATTTATCAAACAAGCCGCCGCAGATTTAGAATCCTTTTTTGAAACCCCTGTCAATGTCTCTGCAAATGACCAAGGAAAAGGAGTTTTAAAAATTGCTTTTGATTCCCAAGAAAAATTGCAACGCATTTTAAATAAAATCAAAAGTGAAGACTAAACAACTGGCCTTACTATTTTTATTTCTACTCAATATCCCAATTTATGCACAGGAGAAAGAACACCAGACTTTTACTGCGCCAGACAGTATTAAAGTTAATCCCAAATACTCCCTTAGAATACAACGTTTAATAAATGATCCCCTGACTCCTTCTAAAGCAGCTTTTTATTCTGCTGTTGTACCTGGATTGGGACAAGCCTATCTTGGGAAAGCCTGGAAAGTGCCTATAATTTACGCAGCATTGGGGGCTTCGTTGTATTACTTCGACCAGAATAATAAAATTATGAATTCCTACAGAACAGCATATAAAAGAAGGCTTAACGGGTATTTTGATGATGAATTTCTGGAAAAAGCAATCCCAATCAGCACCGAGCAATTGTTGATCGGTGTAGAATTTCATAAAAATTACAGAGACATCGCCATTGTTTTGGCAGCAGCAGCATACATGCTCAATATTTTAGAAGCCAATGTGAGTGCTCATCTACTCCAATTCAATGTGAGTGATGATTTATCGGTAACCCCAAATATAATTGTAGATCAGCAAATCCGTGGGTTACGCTTGGCTGTAAAATTTTAAGAAACTATGAAAATTGCACTACTCGGATATGGTCGGATGGGAAAAACGATTGCTTCCTATGCACAACAACGTAATCATCAAATCGTATATATTCTAGACAAAGAACGCGAAGAAGGTAGTCTCTTAGATGCAGAAGTAGCCATCAATTTCAGTGTGCCTGAAGCAGCAGTTTCTAACATCAAAACAGCCTTGGCACAAAAAATTCCTGTTGTCTCAGGAACCACCGGCTGGTTAGAGAACTATGAAGAGGTCGTCGCTTTTTGTAAAACATATCAAAGTGGTTTTTTATATGCCTCGAACTTTAGTATTGGGGTAAATTTATTTTTTAAAATCAATCAGTTTGTGGCAAAGTTGATGTACCCACATAAAAATGATTATCAAACTGAAATTCAGGAAATTCATCACATTCACAAGTTGGATGCCCCCAGCGGAACTGCAATTAGTATTGCCGAAGGAATTTTAGCCGAAACGGACTTCACAGGTTGGAAACTCAATGAAACCATTCAGGAAAAAATCCCAATACAGGCAATTAGAGAAGGAGAAGTCCCTGGAACTCATACGGTACATTATCGATCAGAAATTGATGAAATCAGCATCAAGCACGAAGCTTTTAAAAGAGATGGATTTGCTCTAGGTGCGATTATTGCAGCGGAATGGCTGGCAGGAAAAGAAGGAATTTTCAGTATGGAAGATGTTCTAAAAATTTCATAATTCTCGTTTGATTTTACCCGATACCCTTATCTTTGAAAAAAACACAGCATGACAACTACAGAGTGGATTTTATTCTTTTTTATCCTCCAAGGAGTTCATTTTTTAGGAACCTGGAAACTCTATAAAGCGGCTGGGTTTCAAGCATGGCAGGCTGCTGTACCCGTTTATAACGCATTTATTTTGATGAAAATCATAAAGCGTCCTACTTGGTGGGTCATTTTGTTATTTATTCCCACGATAAATTTGATTCTCTTCGGTGTCATCTGGGTGGAAACCCTTCGGAGTTTTGGTAAAAATTCGATGAAAGACACCGCTTTAGTTCTTCTGACTTTTGGACTCTATATATACACAATTAATTACAGTAACAACCCCATTCACCTTCCAGACAGAAGCCTACGACCCAAAACTGGCTTTGGGGAAACCGTAAGCTCCATACTTTTTGCGGTAGTAGCCGCTACCCTAGTTCACAATTATTTTATACAACCCTACATTATCCCCACAGGTTCTTTAGAAAAGTCTTTATTGATTGGGGATTTCCTTTTTGTCAGTAAGTTTCATTATGGTGCTCGTGCACCTATGACAGCTGTATCTGTTCCTATGGTACATGATACTGTTCCTGGTCTAAAAATACGTTCTTATCTCAAAAAACCACAACTCCCGTATCTAAGGTTGCCTGGATTACAAAAAATCAATCGGAATGAAATCGTAGTTTTCAGCTGGCCTGCTGATACTGTACGTCAGTTTTTTGTTCGTGAAAAACGAGTGGACAAACCCATTGATAAAAAATCAAACTATGTAAAACGCTGTGTTGGAATCCCGGGAGATACTCTAGAAATTATTGATGGTATTGTACATACCAACAATTCCAAAAACAAGCTCCCCGATCGTGCACGGGTTCAATATACCCATTTCGCTTATGCCCAAAAAGGGGTTTCTTCTCGGAAACTACTTGCAGAAGGCTTTGAGGATTTTAATCGAACCTACAAAATTGAAAATATTACCGAAAATTCTTACCAGCAAATTATTCCCTACATCATAGGTAGAATGGGCAACACTATTGAGAATTTTAAAGTCCTCACAACTGCAAAAGGGCTTCCTGCCGACGTAGTTCGTAGAACGGGACTTCGAGTAAGTGAAATTCTTGAACTGAAAAAAGAAATGACCCTTACACTAGAAGAGGCAAACGTTTTGAGAAAAGTTACTGGAATAGATAGTGTGGTTCGTAGGGTTAGCAAAAATAAGGTTCCCAATGAGGTATTTTTCCCCAATAAAATTCCATTCGATTGGAATGAGGACAACTTTGGTCCGATTGTGATCCCCAAAAAGGGGATGACAATAAACCTTAACAAAGAAAACCTTTCCTTGTATAAAAAAATTATTGCTGAATACGAAGCAAATGTTTTAGAAACCTCCCCTTCTGGAATTAAAATCAACGGAAACCCTAGTAATCAATACACTTTTAAAAAGGATTACTACTGGATGATGGGAGATAACCGACATAAATCGGAAGATAGCAGATTTTGGGGCTTTGTTCCTGATGACCACATTGTTGGTAAGCCCATTTTTATCTGGTTTAGCATCAAAGGAATTAATGATGGAATTAAAAACTGGAGTATCCGCTGGAATCGTGTGTTCACGACCGTGGGAGGATCTGGAGAGCGAATTTCATATTTCCCTTACTTTGTAGGTTTTGTTGTAATTTGGCAAGGTATTGTTGTGTATAGGAGAAGAAAAAGAAAAACGGCGGCATGATACCGATAGTCTGTCCCGCCTATCTTCCTAATGTACAGTACTGTAATTGGATCCTCCAACAACAACAAATTCATTTTACTGGATCGACCACTTACCAAAAACAAACTTTTAGAAACCGAAGCGAAATTTACGGAGCCAATGGAAAACTCAAACTAACCGTTCCCATAAGGCATACCCATGGTATTCAAAAATCATTAGATCAAGAAGTGTCCATTGCTTATGATACTGACTGGCAAAAGCAACATTGGAAATCGATTTGCGCAGCATATCGATCTGCTCCCTATTTTGAGTTTTATGAGGCAGATTTGGAACCTTTTTATCAAGAAAAAATAATCTCACTATTTGAATTCAACCTCAAATTACTTTCTCAGGTGATGCAACTACTAGAAGTCTCTTTTACTTATAAAATTGTAAGTTGGAATCCAAATGTACATAAGCGCATGGATCATCTTATCGATGCAAAGCAGAAAGTAACCACCGGTTTTGAAAACTACACCCAAGTCTTTGGAACCAAGTTTGGCTTTATACCAAACTTAAGTATTCTAGATGTGATGTTCAATTTAGGTCCCAATACTAGCTCCTATTTAAAAACAACTCGCTAAAAATAACTTAGGGCCATTGCAACAATGCTGTGATTGGTTTGTGGTCTGAGAGTGCTATGTCATGGGTTTGAAAGTCTATAACTTTTATATTTGGGGCAGTAAGAATATAATCAATTCTCAAAGGAAAATAAGGAAACTGATAGGTGGCACCAAAACCTTTTCCTTTTTCCTTGAAAGAGTCTGTACGGGTGGAAACAAGTGTTTTGTAGCTCTTAGAGAAGGCATTGTTATTTAAATCCGTACAAAGAATATCAGGGAAACGGTTGGTTGAAGCCAAAGCTTCAAATTGAGCTACTTGTTTTTTCTGAATGTCAAAAACACGCTGTAATTTTGTGTTAAATTTCTTTGAGTATTCTGCAGAAAACAAGGTGTCTTTTGAATTGATTCGCAAGGATTCAAAATGAATATTATAAAGTCTGAGTGTATCTCGTTTCCAAACCAAATCGCTTTGCATTCCTCCATTTCTAGAAGCTTTAAATGTGATTTTTTTGGAATTCATGATGGGATACTTAGAAATGATACAAGATCCAATTCTACCGTTGGAAACATAAGGCAAAAAAACCTGATAGGGATACTTTTCAAAAAAGGGCGCATTGTCCTTGGCATATTCTTGAAAGCAAATCACATCTGGATCTATAGAAGCTACAAAATTGGCAATAGCTGCGGGAACGTCTTCGACATCCAACCATTTAAAACGATTGAAAGAACGTACATTATAGCTCATTACGTGAAGTCCCTTTGAAGTAGGGATTGTGTTGGACTTAAATTGATAGAATAACTGCCAAGAGTCAAAACTCAATACAAATGCAATTATAAAAAGTAGGACAGGCCATTTAAAGCGAAGTACCCAAAAAATAAAAAAAATGAAATTGATCAGGCACAATAATGGAGCTCCCAAAGTTAGCATCGGAATCTCGAGCCCCAAACCCATAGAATCTAAGGCAACCAACTGAAGCAAGAGCAATATAAAATTAATTGCTAAAGCTACTTTGAATAAAAATGACTTATTCTTCACTAAACAACCCTATTTTTTACCTGCACGAAAAAGAAAATCCTTTTCATCCTTTGAAAGACTTTCGTAACCTGAGGAGCTAATTTTATCTAAAATCTCATCGATACGGTGTTGCAAATCAGCATCCTTCTTAGAAGAGCGATCCGAAGACTTTTTGTTCGAAGTGTTTTTATAAACAGTCTTTAGTGATGAGTTTCTTTGAAATAATTTTAAAACAGAATCTATAAATCTTTCAAAAGGCAACCCAATATCGGTTCCTTGATTTAACCTTTGAACATAGAAAAAGCCCAACCCAGCACCACCTAAATGGGCAAGGTGACCTCCTGCATTACCATAGGGAATTTGAATGATGTCAATCAGCACAAAAGCAAGACCTATATACCGAAGTTTTACATTAAATAAGATAAGACGTACTTCAAAGTCTGGGGAATAGGTAGACATGAAAATCAAAACCGCCATAACCCCTGCGGAGGCACCAATCATAACAGGCGAACTGTTTTGAAACGCGGGAAATAATGAATAACTCGCCATAAATGTGAAACCACCTACAAGCACTCCTAAAAAATATACATTAAAAAAAGTTTTGGGAGAGAATAAATTTAAGAATAACCTCGAAGCAAAAAAGAGCAGGTACATATTCCAAAAAAGGTGAAAAAATCCCGAATGTAAAAAGCTATACGTGAAAAGTGTCCAAGGTTTATAAAGCAAATCACTCCAGGATGAAGAAAGCTCAAACCAACCGAAAAACATAGCCGAAGGAAAATTGAACAAAAACAAAAGAGTCTTGATGAACAAAGGCAACACAAAACAAATGACATTGATGAGAATGAGCTTTTCTGCTCCATTCAATTGCTGAATTCGATAACGGAGTTGGTCTTTAAAGGTCATAAATCCCAACGGTTTTGATCAAATTGATTCTTCTTCCAATACCACATCATCAGTAATCCTGTGATGGCACCTCCTACATGTGCAAAATGTGCAATGGGACCAATAGAATATGAAGTAAACCCAAAAAACAAGTCTCCTAAAATCAATAAAGGGACAAGAACTTTGGCCTTAACGGGAATGGGAGGAAAAAGCAACATCAAACGCGCATTGGGAAAAAGAATTGCAAAGGCAACTAATACCCCATACAAAGCCCCTGATGCACCTACCATTACCCCGTTGAATGCTGACAAACTCGAAACTAACTCCTCTCTCCCAATACGATCCACCAATGTATACGAAAGATCACTGGTTTGGAAAAAACGGCTAACTTCAGATACACTAAGACCTTCTGCGAATAAAAGCTCTGTAACACTGCTTATTTGAAAATAATAAAGTAACAACTGGAGTGCTGCAGCACCAAAACCAGTGGACAAGTAAAAGAATATAAACTTCTTTTTACCCCACATTTGCTCAATTGGGGTTCCAAACATATAAAGTCCAAACATATTGAAGAAAATATGGCTCAAATCACCATGCATAAACATATGTGTCAACGGCTGCCAATATTGAAATTTAGGATTGGAAGGATAATGAAGTGCGAACAAATCATAAACGAGATCTCCTAATGATAAAGAGGCAATAAAGAAGATGATGTTAATTATCAAAAGATGCTTAACGGTCTCTGTAATGTTTCGCATTAACTTAATTTTTGTTCAATTTCACGCTTATCTAAAGTAATAAAAATAGGTTTATTGAAAGGAGAAACACTGGTTTCTTTACACCCAAAAAAATCATCCAGCAACACTTGTTGCTCTTCCAACTGAAGTAGGTCTCCTGTTTTAATTGCCAAACTTTTCGCCATGGCTTTTGCAATTTGATCAGCTTGACTAAAATGTTCTATAGAACGGTCTGTGTTTTCCCCAGAAAGCAAATGTTCGAGTACAGATTCAATTTTAGTAGGTGGACAGTGGTCCGGACTTCCCGTGACTTCAAGCATTGCATCTTTTTTTAATTCAATTTGAAATCCTAAGGCTTCTAAAATATCTTTTGTCTGTTTATATTCTTCTATTTGTCTTGGATTTAAAGCAATCTTCAAAGGAAAAAGCAACTGTTGACTCACTCCTTTTTTGGCAGTTATCGAACCTAAAAAACGCTCATATAAAATCCGTTGATGCGCTCGGTTTTGATCAATCAGCAGCATACTGGTTTGCAAAGGGCAGACAATGTATTTATGAAACAATTGAAACAAACGCGTAGTTTGAGGAACAGCAACCAAAGATTCAATTTCATCATTTTCTATAACAGGATCATCCAGTTGAATCCCAGAAAGTATCCCCTCCCACTCTTCTTTTTTGGGTTTTGAGGGCTGGGAAGAGGAATGAAATGGGTTGAAACTAGAGTCTACTTCAATGGGGGGAGGTATAGGTGTTTTTTCTTTAAAAGAATAAGGCACATCGAAGGCTGTGTTTTGTTCAAAATCTAAAGTCGGCGCTACTTGAAATACACCTAAACTGTGTTTTACAGCTGACCTTAAAATGGCATAGATACTTTGTTCTTCTTCAAACTTAATTTCAGTTTTTGTAGGATGAATATTGATGTCAATTGTTTTAGGATCAACAGACAGATATAAAAAATACCCCGGATGAAATCCCGGTTTTAACAAACCTTCAAAAGCATTACTGACCGCATGATGCAAAAAAGGACTTCTTATGAAACGGGAGTTTACAAAGAAAAATTGATGTCCTCTCGTTTTCTTCGCAAATTCTGGCTTAAGCACGAACCCAGTCAACCTAGCAAGAGATGTTGTTTCTTCAGTAGGAACCAGATGTTTATCCCATTTTGCTCCAAAAATACCGCTAATTCTTTTTCTCAATCCTACAGGAGGTAAATCAAATAATTCACTGCCGTTATTGAAAAATAAAAATTTAATCTCAGGATGTGCAAGCGCTACACGCTGAAATTCATCAATTATATGACGCAGTTCAACGGTGTCTGATTTTAAAAAATTTCTACGAGCAGGAATGTTGTAAAATAGGCTTTTTACAGCAATGGAAGTTCCTTTAGGCTGTGTAGACAAGGTCTGATCGATTACTTTACTCCCTTCAATTTTCAAACAATGAGAAACCTCATCCTCTTCGGTTCGGGTATGTGTTTCTACGTGTGCAATGGCAGCGATGGAAGCAAGTGCTTCCCCACGAAACCCCTTGGTGCTGAGTGCAAATAAATCTTCTGCAATATTGATTTTCGAAGTAGCGTGCCTTTCGAAGGCCAAACGAATGTCTGTACTATTCATACCCATACCGTCATCAATCACTTGAATCAAGGTTTTTCCAGCGTCTTTGATAATGAGTTGTACCGTTTGTGCTTGCGCATCAACTGCGTTTTCCAATAGTTCTTTGACCACAGAAGCAGGTCGCTGAATGACTTCTCCAGCAGCAATTTGATTGGCAACGTGATCCGGTAAAAGTGCGATTCTTGAAGCCATCAATTCGGTTGCATAAAAATGCTCAAATCAAAATCTAAAATGTAAAGACAAACCAATACCAAAGCGAGTATGATCAACAACAAACGCATTGATACGGAGCGGTTTTTACGCTTGCGCATTTGCAAACGCATATCACTCCATTGCTGTCCAAAATCATTGCTGTTGTAGGTGTCTCTATATTTAGAAAACTTGGAGTCAAAGTCATAAATATTACCCGCATCTTTCCCTTTGTAATAGCGTGGTGTGTAGTTGTACCTTCTGTTTTTACGGAGTTTGAATAGGTTTGATTTCAACATAACCCAAAGGTACGAGAAAGCGGTAAAAGGAAAAATTCTTCAGTCAGAAAGTTACACTTACTTTGAATTTAAATTTGCCATCTGAAGTGCAGCGACCGCGGCTTCGACTCCCTTGTTGCCATGCCTTCCACCACTGCGGTCCTGAGCTTGTTCCAAGGTATTATCTGTCAAAACACAGAAAATCACTGGGACATCAGACTGTACATTTAGATCTTTTATCCCTTGGGAAACTGCCTGGCAAACAAAATCAAAGTGTTGGGTTTCACCCTGAATTAAACTTCCAATGGCAATTACTGCATCGGGTTTTTGTTGCTGGGCCTTTTTGGCTCCGTAAATCAACTCAAAACTACCTGGAACTTTCCAGATTTTCAGGTGTTCTGGACGAACCCCTAATTGTACTAGAGTCGTTTGCGCACCCTGAAGCAGTGCTTCCGTGATGTTGTTATTCCATTCAGAAACTACCAAATGTATTTTGAAGGGGCTACCATCTGGCAAAGCATCGGCATTGTATTCAGAAAGATTGCCTAAAGCCGTAGCCATTTTTACTGCATTAAGGTTTCGAGTTTAGCAATTTGTACTGCGACCAAAGAAGCCTCAGCAGATTTAGGAAATTCTTTTTCTATTCGTTTTAAAAAGGCTAACGCTTGACTATTTTTTCCTATTTCAGCACCAGTCATTGCAGCTTTGTATAAATATTTTGGCGTACTATAGTCGTTGTTATTCATTTTGGATGCAGCTACGTAATAGTCATAGGCATCGTTTGGCTGACCCAATTGTGCAAAGGCGTCTCCAATGGCTCCTTTAGAAAGTGCTCCCAACAGTACGTCATCAGAAGTGAATCGATCTAAATATTGAATGGCATTTTGATAATCCTTAAGGTTTAGATATGCCATGCCAGCGCTGTAAGTAGCCAATTTTGCTGCAGGTGTGCCTTCATAATTTGAAATGATATCCAAAAATCCATACTTTCCCTCACCTCCGTTCAACGCTCTTCGGTATAAGGAGTCAGATTTTACACTGTTTACGGCTAAATCAAAGTAATACTGTGCTTGATTGAGTTCACTAATCGCCTCTTGTGCTTTGGGTTTAGAAACAAAATTTTCATATCCTAAGAAACCTAAAACACCAATCGCTACAACTCCAATTACAGTTAAAATCACATTTTGGTATTTTACAACCCATTCTTCTGTTTTGGATGCCGTTGTATCTAAGGTTTCAAATACTTCAGCAGTTGTGCTTTCTTCGATAACTTCAGCCTGTTTCGAAGGAGCTATTGACTTTTTTGCTCCGCGTTTTTTGTATGTTGCCATTATAAAATGATTAAGCGCCCAAAATTAGTCTTTTTATTCTAATTCAAAAAACCCTAAGCTAGCTTCTAACTTATTATTTTTGTGTTCTATGTATTTAAAACAAATTACCCTTACTCAATATAAGAACATCCGTTCCAAAACATTTGATTTTAATCCTAAAATAAATTGTTTTATCGGTGACAACGGCAAAGGAAAGTCCAACATCCTCGACGCTATTTATCATCTCGCTTTTGGAAAAAGTTATTTTAATCCCATCGCAACCCAAAACATCCAGTTGGGAGAAGAATTCTTTGTTATTGAAGGACGTTATGAAAGGGAGAATCGAGAAGAAAAAATTGTTTGCAATCTGAAAAAAGGACAGAAAAAAGTGATGAAACGCAACGGTAAAGAGTATGAAAAACTCACAGACCACATTGGTCTAATTCCTACGGTCATCATATCCCCTGCAGATCGCGACTTGATTTCGGAAGGAAGTAGCACCCGAAGAAAATTTATGGACGGAGTAATCGGACAAACAGATGCGTTATTTCTTAAAAATTTAATCGAATACCAAAAAATTCTTTCGCAGCGCAATGCGTTACTAAAGTTTTTTGCATTAAACAATACTTTTGAACCCGAAACCTTAGCTATTTACAATATCCAACTCGTACAACGCAGTACTGCTCTTTATGAAAAAAGGAAGGCATTTATGGAGACATTTATTCCTGTCTTCAATGCCCGATATCATGACATAAGTGAAGGGAATGAAAGGGTTGATTTGGAATACGAGAGTCAATTGCACGAAAATTCACATCAAGACCTTCTTGAAAATAGTTTTGAAAAAGATAAGGTGCTACAATACACCTCTACAGGAATCCATAAAGACGATATTAACTTTCTTTTGGAAACGCAACCCATCAAAAAGTTTGGTAGTCAAGGGCAACAAAAAACCTTTTTGATTGCTTTAAAACTGGCTCAATTTGACTTTCTTAAAAAGCAAACTGGCGGAGCACCCATACTTCTTTTAGACGATGCCTTCGACAAGCTCGATCAAAAAAGAGTGACGCAAATCATTTCTTTGGTCGATCAAAATGATTTTGGTCAAATTTTCTTAACAGATACACACGAAGAACGCACCGTAAATGCTTTACAAACCTTAAAATCAACCTATGAACTATTTAAGCTTTAAGGTATTTCTAAACTTATTTAGAATTGGGATCTGTCTTTTCCTTTTGGGCTGTTCCACTTCTCCTGATACTGAAATTAAATATCTTTCGGGCTACTGGGAGATTGATTTCATACGTCAGAAAGGCGAAGAATTTAAGCCAAAAGCTAGCGCACCTTTATACGATCATTACCAAATGAAATATCCAGAAGGAATTCTAAACAAAGTTGCTCCTCGTGTCGATGGGAGTTTTACCTCTTCGGAGGACGCTGTCCCGTTTCAAATTGAAAAACTCGACAAAAACTATTACATTAGATTCCAGTCCCGTTGGGATGAATGGTCTCGTAAAATCATTTTTTTAGATAGTCAAAAATTAATTCTCGAAAACAATGACAGGGTTTTTTATTACAAACGTCCACTCCTAGTAAAGTTTTAAAATGAAAAATGCTAAAAACAAATTCGGAACCAAGCCCTTAAAAGAAGTTTTGAAAGAGGTTGTTGCTCAAAAGCCTCTTCAAAAAGGAGTGCAAAACGTTCGGATTTGCAATTCGTGGGAAGAAGTTATGGGCACCCATATTATGCAATACACCCTACAAGTTCGGTTTTCTCACAACATCTTGTATGTGAGTATTCGTTCGGCTGCATTAAAAATGGAGTTGAGTTATCAACTAGAAATGATTAAAGAGCGGCTAAACAATCACCTAGGCGAAACTTGTATTCGTAAAGTTGTCTTGAATTAGAATCGCTCGCGTCCTGCGAAATGAAAGGCCGCTTCAATTTCCGCATTTTCGTCACTATCCGAACCGTGTACTGCATTTTCTCCTATGGAGGTTGCATACAACTTTCGAATAGTCCCTTCTGCAGCTTCAGCAGGATTGGTTGCACCGATTAGCGTTCTGAAATCACTCACAGCATTCTCTTTTTCCAAAACAGCAGCTACAATAGGTCCTCTGGACATAAAAGCGACTAACTCTCCGAAGAAAGGACGTTCTTGGTGTACTTCATAAAAACGCTCTGCGTCATTTTTTGAAAGTTGGGTTAGTTTTAAACCCTTAATCTGAAATCCTGCAGCTGTTACTTTTTCAAGTATTCTACCGATATGCCCGTTTTCAACTGCGTCGGGCTTGATCATCATTAGTGTAGTGTGTGCCATTTTTTTTTTGGCGAAAATACTAAATGTTATTAAATGCCACCCGCTCACTAGTAGAAAGATTTTGAACCCTTTTAAAAATCCAATTCGCGATAAGACTACTCTTTGTAAAATAGTATCTTTGTCTTGATATGGAAAAGAGCTTTATTACCGATTTAAAAAAGTACTTAATAAGTCCAAAAAAAATTGTAATCCTTCCCCATAGGAATGCAGATGGAGACGCCTTGGGAAGCACCTTGGCATGGTATCACTTCCTCTCTCAAAAAGGACATGAAGCCGTGGTGATTTCTCCCAATGAATATCCCTCATTTTTAAAATGGCTCCCAGGAGAAAATAAAATTTTAAAATACACTCAGAATCCATCAGAAGTTCAAGAAAAAATACGTCATGCTGACATGATTTTCACCTTAGACTTCAATGCATTAGATCGGATTCAAGAACTCACCGATATTGTGAGTAAAGCTCCAGGACATAAAATCATGATTGATCATCACGAAGCACCAGAGGATTATGCAGTTTTACGATATTCTGATACCTCTATGAGCTCAACATGTGAAATGATTTATAACGTCATCAAAGCTTTGGATGAAACCGCCATAAATAAAGAAATTGCGAGCTGTTTATACACCGGTATCATGACCGACACAGGATCCTTCCGCTATTCTGCTACCACCTCAGAAACCCATCAAGCCATTTCACATCTCATCCAAGCAGGTGCAGATGGAACTGAAATTCACCAAAAAATTTATGACAGTGCATCTTTTAATCGATTAAAGCTGTTGGGAATTACACTTTCGAATCTGCAACAATTTCCGGATTTGCCCATTGTGTTTATGACCCTAAACCAGGAAGAATTGATTTCCTGTGATTATCAAAAAGGCGATACAGAAGGCTTTGTGAATTATGGTCTTTCGCTGGAAGGCATTGTTTTTTCGTGTATTCTAATCGAAAATAAAAATGAAGGGAAAATCAAGATGTCTTTCCGTTCAAAAGGAACTTTTTCAGTCAATGACTTCGCTCGGACCTACTTCAATGGGGGAGGTCACCACAACGCCGCAGGCGGTATGTCCATGGACAGCATGGAAGATACCGTAGCGCGATTTAAAAATGCCGTTAAAGAAGTTGCTGATCAATTTCAATAAAGAGTATATAATGAGGTTCTTTCTACTTTTAATAATCTTTTGCTCCTGTCTTTCTTGTAAAGAAAGCACTGCTCGCTATCCGCTTAATAAGAAAAAACAAGTTTTTTTAAACAGTTCTGCAGAACGAAATAAGATGCTTTTAGCTCGCGAAGAAGTGTTGCTAAAAAAAGCAGCAAAAAAAGATACTGCCTTAGACTTTCAACCCTCTGAACTCGGATTTTTATTTGCCTATATCAAAAAAGCATCAACTTCAATCCCACTTCCTCAAAAAGGGACAAAAGTCCGTTTTCAATATCAAATTGAAAATCTTGAAAACAAGCTTCTTTACAGTATGTCCGATTTAGGGATCGTGGACTATTTGGTTGATCAAGAAGAATTATTACCCGCGCTTAGAGAAGGGATTCGTATGATACGACCCGAGGAAGTTGTCGTATTTCTTTTTCCTTCCTACCTTTGCTTTGGTTATCAGGGAGATGGAGAAAAAATTGGCGGAAATCAGCCCCTTCGTTTCACTATTGAACGCCTACCTAATAAATAATCACTTTAAACACAAAACATGAAAAAAATTTTCCTCTCAATTCTAACAGTTACCCTTTTATTAGCATGTAAGTCTCAATATCCCGACTTGGACGCTGGACTTTATGCTGATATACAAACCGACAAGGGTACCATTCTCATAAAATTGGCTCATGTAGAAGCTCCAATTACTGTGGCAAATTTCATCTCTCTAAGTGAGGGAAACAACCCTATGGTCAGTGATGAATTTAAATCTAAAAAGTTTTACAATGGACTTAAATTTCACCGAGTCATAGCGGACTTTATGATTCAAGGTGGAGATCCTTTGGGAGTTGGCTCTGGAGGACCAGGCTACCGATTTGATGACGAATTCAGCGAGCTTACTCATAAGGGACCTGGCATTTTATCAATGGCCAATAGTGGGCCTGCCACAAACGGAAGTCAATTTTTTATCACCCACAAGGCTACTCCTTGGTTGGATGGAAAACACACTGTATTTGGAGCCGTCGTTCAAGGGCAAGAGGTGGTGGATAGTATTGCACAAGATGACTTGATCAATGAAATCAACATCATTAGAAAAGGGAGTGATGCACGCAAATTTGATGCTCCCGAAATCTTCAAAAACTACTTTGATAACAGAGAAGCTATCGCTAAAGAAAAAGAAGCAAAACAGGTAAAAATTAGAGCAAAAAATATTGCAAAATTTGATTCTTTAAAAGAAACCTCAACTTTGACCAAAACAGGCTTGCAGTACATCATAACCACCTCCGGCAAAGGAAAAACAGTTACCTCTACCAATAAAGCAATGGTGCACTACGCAGTATATTTTGCAGACGGTACACTATTAGAAACCAGTAATGAAGAAATTGCAAAGCAAAACGATATATTCAATCTTCAAAAACTCAACGCAGGCATGTATTCACCCATCATGGCAAAAGTAGGACCTGAAGACCGAATGATTGATGGTTTTAAGGAGGGGATTCGTTTACTTAATGAAGGAGATCGAGCTACTTTATTCCTTCCCTATACGCTTGCTTATGGCGAAGAAGGATCTCGAGGCATCCCTCCACAATCAGATTTGATTTTTGAAGTGGAAGTTACCAGCGTAGAACAATAACATTGCATAAAGCCAGGTGAAAGCCTGGCTTTTTTAGTTCATGAAAAAAATCCATTTCTTACTTATCGGCTTATTGCCATTACAGTTATGGGGTCTAACTTATCTTAAGAATCATCCTGCTTGGGTTGAGACGTATTACAGCCAACGTTTATACCCATTTATTTTTGAAACCCACCGTTTCTTCTTTCAGCAGTTTTCTTTTTCTCTGGGAGATCTTTTTTATGCTATTGCAATTCTTTTAATTGTAAAAAGCGGTGTCTTGTTTTTCAAAAAAAGAATGGTCGCATGGAAGTTGATTTTGGGAAATAGCTTGTCTTTGATCTCTTTGGTAGTCCTTTTTTTTAATGTAAGCTGGGGTCTTAATTACTATCGAACTCCCTTGCATCAAGATTTGAAATATAAGATGACATATAACGAAACTGAACTAGAAAATACCTTATCAAAACTTATTTTAATCTCGAATCAATTGCACTCTCAGTTAAGCATCAATGACACCACGGCCGTTAAAATTCAATATTCAAAAGACAAAATCGCTGAATTGATCGAAAAAGAGTTTGATTTTGATCTAAAAAAAATGAAGCCCCAACCCTACTTAAAACAATCCCTTTGGAGCACCTTGCTAAGTTATATGGGGTATTCAGGATACTTAAATCCTTTTACTTTGGAATCTCAAGCCAATAGCAAAATTCCTAAATTAAATTTTATCGTTACTGCGGCTCACGAAATGGCACATCAGTTGGGAATAGCTTCTGAAGGAGAAGCCAATTTCATCGCATTTTATACCAGTATAAAACATTCAGATCCATTTGTGCAATATGCTGGCTACACCTTTGCATTACAATATAGTTATAGCGAACTGTTTAAGGCAAATCCAGAACTTGCAAAAGAAAAAATAAAAAGCCTTCATCCCGGAATCATAAAAAATTACAGGGCGTTCTCCGAATTTTGGAAACAATATCAAAACCCATTTGAACCCTTACTCAAAAAAGGCTACGATTCTTATCTCAAAGCCAATGGACAAGCCCAAGGCATTCAAAGTTATAGCGCTCTTGTAGGCTATGTCATTGCTTATACTCAAAATGACTCTTTCAATCTGAATTTAATTGATTAATTTTCATAAAAAAACACAGCCATTTAAACCCTCATTTTGAAACTAATCCAAAGCACCAAAAATCCAGAATTAAAACAGTTGCGACTCCTTTTTGAAAAAGCAAGAGAACGCAAAAAAAAGAAGCTCTTCGTGATAGAAGGGGAACGAGAAATAAAAAAAGCGATTCTAAGCGACTATAGCTTTACACAAGTTTTTATGGAAGACGGGAGTGCTCCTGTTGAGCCAGAGGTTCAAACGTTAGCACTGCACACTCCTGCTTTTCGAGTAGAAAGAAAAGCATTTGAACGTATTAGTAAGCGGTCAGGATCCGAAAAGATTATGGCAGTGGCACAGATTAAATCACATGAATTAGGAGATTTAACCCTTACAGACCAAGCACTGGTTCTCGTTATTGAAGCCCCAGAGAAACCTGGGAATATTGGAGCTCTATTTCGTACTGCTGCGGCCGCAAAAATGGATGCTGTAATCATTGCAAATCCAAAAACTGATTTTTATAACCCGAACAGCATTCGTTCCAGTTTAGGCAGCATCTTTTTACTTCCCTCTGCCCTAGCTCCATCTTCCGAGGTAATTTCCTATTTGAATACAAAGTCCTTTGCTATAGTAGCCGCAGCAATAGAACCAAATGCAATCCCCTACGACCAATACAAATACAACACCCCTTGTGCTCTAGTACTTGGTACTGAAAGCACAGGATTGGAAGCAAATTGGCTTCAAGCTGCTCATCAATCCCTGATCATCCCTATGGCAAAAACTGTTGACTCATTGAATTTGTCAGTTTCGGCAGGGATTTTGATGTATGAAGCACAACGCAAAAACAAGAGACTTGAATAGAACCTTATTCTTTAGTACCTTACGGTAATATGATTGTAGATCAAGAAAAAGAAAATAAAGAAATTGCAAAGCAATACAAAGAGTTGCTTCGTATCAGCTATCAAACCTTAAGTGATTCAGATAAAAAAATGATTCGCTTAGCTTTTGACATGGCAGTTGAAGCGCATAGTGATCAAAGAAGAAAATCAGGGGAGGCTTATATTTTTCATCCTATCAGTGTCGCTAAAATTGTTGCCCAACAGATTGGACTTGATGCCACCTCAATATGCGCAGCTTTATTGCATGATGTGGTGGAAGATACTCGATTTTCTTTGGAAGATATCGAGCGTTTATTGGGCGTTACTGTAGCAAAAATTGTACATGGGCTTACAAAAATTTCTAGCCTAAAAAAAGATAAGAACATTTCTCTTCAAGCAGAGAATTTTAGAAAAATGTTGTTGACTCTAAACGATGATGTTCGCGTCATCATCATTAAAATTGCAGACCGTTTGCACAATATGCAGACTATGGATGCCATGCCCGAGTACAAACAAGTAAAAATTGCCTCAGAAACCCTGTACATTTATGCTCCTCTAGCTCATCGCATTGGACTCTATAACGTAAAAACCGAGCTGGAAGACCTCAGTTTAAAATACACCGAACCTCAACGGTATGAATCCATCAAGGAAAAAATCGAAGAGACCAAAGAAGCTCAAGAATCTTATATCAAATCGTTCTCTAAATTTTTGACCCAAGAGTTGAGTAAAGAACGGTTTAAATTCGAAATCAAAGGGAGGAGTAAGTCCATTTACTCCATTCATCGAAAAATGCTGACTCAGAATGTTCCTTTTGAAAAAATTTATGACAAATTTGCCCTTCGAATCATCTACAAAGCCAATCGCAACAATGAAAAGTTTTTGGCATGGAAAATTTACTCCATCGTTACCGATCATTTTACTCCGAACCCTACCCGACTCAGAGATTGGATTTCAGCTCCCAAATCTACAGGTTATGAGGCACTACACATTACCATTATGGGGCCTTCAAATAAGTGGATAGAAATCCAAATACGATCAGAACGTATGCATGAAATTGCTGAAAAAGGATATGCTGCACATTACAAATACAAGCAAGGAAATCAAAAAGATATTGGTATTGAAAGTTGGCTCAATAGGCTTCAAGAAGTGTTAGAAAACAATACAGGAAATGCTGTAGACTTTGTAGAGGATTTTAAACTTAATCTATACGCCAAAGAGATCTTTGTATTTACCCCTAAAGGGGATCTTAAATCACTTCCCCAAGGATCAACTGCGCTAGATTTTGCTTTTTTTATTCATTCAGAAATTGGAAAAAAAACACGTGGAGTTCGGGTAAATGACAAACTAGTTCCTTTAAGTAAGGTGCTAAAAAGCGGAGATCAGATTGAGGTCATAACATCAGACAACATAAAACCCTCAAGCAACTGGTTGGACTTTGTGGTAACCTCACGTGCCAGATCCATCATAAAATCCTCCATCAACGATGAGAAAAAAGCACATGCTGAAGAAGGAAAAGAAATTTTGAGGCGTAAACTTAAACCACTTAAAATAACCCTAAACGACAAAAGCATTCAACAAATGTTGCACTATTTCAAATTTGAAAATAGTCAAGATTTGTTTTATCGTATTGGAATCGGAACGCTTGACAATAAAAAATTAAAAGAGTTTGCCAACGAATACCACAACACCCTGTTGAATTTCTTTAAAAGAAGAGTTCGAAAAAGCAAACCCCAGACTCAAAACGAAGAAGATAAAATCACAGAGAAATTTGACAAACTTGTTTTTGGAAAAGAAAAAGAGCCCTTGGCTCATAGTTTTGCCAGTTGTTGTCGCCCTATTCCTGGCGATGCTGTTTTTGGATTCATCACTGTGAATGAAGGAATCAAAGTTCATCATAACGAGTGTCCCAATGCGCTGTCACTTCAGTCCAACTTTGCCTATCGAGTGATCTCCGCCAAGTGGATGGATTCTAGCACAGAAGAATACAACGCAGTTTTGAAACTTACTGGAATTGACAAAAAAGGATTGGTCAACGAAGTCACTCGTTTGATATCAAATAATACGAGTGTCAATATCAACAAGATCAATTTTGACTCTGAAGATTCTTTCTTTACCGGATTGATCCATGTAAGTGTTCCCAACAAAAACGTATTGAACAAATTGGTGAATAATCTTTCTAGGGTGAATGGAATCGACAAAATTGTTAGAGAATAGTCCCGAATACCTATATTTGCGTTTGGATGCAAGCAAAAAAATCAAACCAAGACATTGTAAAGGAAGTTTTTATCAACTTTCTAGATCTAAAGGGGCACCGTAAAACTCCTGAACGATTTGCCATTTTATTTGAAATTTATGACAGTAAGGAGCACTTTGACATAGAGTCTCTTTACATCAAAATGAAAAATAAAAATTACCGTGTCAGTAGAGCAACTCTCTACAATACAATTGAGCTTTTATTAGAGTCTGGTTTGGTTCGAAAGCATCAGTTTGGAACAAATCAAGCACAATACGAAAAATCCTATTTTGACCACCAACACGATCATTTTATCTATACTGATACTGGAGAGGTCAAAGAGTTTTGTGACCCCAGAATCCAACAAATAAAAAAAACCATTGAAGAAGTTTTTGATGTCGATATACACAATCATTCTTTATACTTTTACGGTACTAAAAAAAAATCTGAAATAAATGGCGGTTGACTTATTACTTGGACTCCAATGGGGCGATGAAGGAAAAGGAAAAATAGTAGATGTTCTGACGAGTTCCTATGATATTATTGCACGGTTTCAAGGGGGGCCCAATGCAGGACATACGCTGGAATTTGAAGGAAATAAACATGTTCTTCATACCATCCCATCTGGTATTTTCCATCCTCAAGCAATTAATTTGATTGGTAATGGAGTGGTCATCGACCCTGTCATTTTTATGAAAGAAATCGAAAATTTGGTACCCTATGAAATTGATTTCAATACAAAATTGCTAATCTCTAAAAAAGCACACCTCATTCTACCCACTCACCGTCTTTTAGATGCTGCATCCGAAGCAGCCAAAGGCAAAGCAAAAATTGGCTCAACCCTCAAAGGCATTGGACCTACCTATATGGATAAAACTGGAAGAAACGGAATACGAGTAGGAGATATTCTAGCTCCCAACTGGGAAGACAAATACCGCCGTTTGACACAGAAACATCTCGCTATGCTCCAAAGTTACGATGCCACTGTAGAATACGATTTAAAAGATCTTGAAAACAGCTTTTTTAGTAGTATTTCAGCATTGAGAAAATTTAAGTTGGTAGACAGTGAACAATACCTGATAGAAGCCCAAAAAAAAGGAAAGAAAATTCTTGCGGAAGGAGCACAAGGATCTTTGTTAGACATTGACTTTGGAACCTACCCATATGTCACTTCATCCACTACCACAGCTGCTGGCGCTTGTACCGGATTGGGGGTTGCTCCCAATCAAATCAAAGACGTATTTGGAATTTTCAAAGCGTATGCAACCCGAGTAGGGAGTGGTCCTTTTCCCACAGAACTTTTCGATGAAGATGGAATGAAAATGGCCAAGGTAGGAAATGAATTTGGAGCCACCACAGGAAGAGCAAGACGTTGTGGATGGATTGATTTGATCACCTTAAAATACAGTATTCACATCAACGGAGTTACTCAATTAATGATGATGAAAGGAGACGTGCTCTCTGGGTTTGACACTATTAAAGTATGTACCGCATATCAAACAGATCAAGGAATCATGGATTACCTACCCTATGATATTGCTTCACAAAACATCACTCCAATGTATGAGGAACTCCCCGGTTGGAAAGAAGATCTTACTCAAATAACAGATGTCAACGCATTTCCAGAAAATTTCAAAAACTACATTGCCTATTTAGAAAATGCTTTAGAAACACCTATCAAGATTGTTTCTGTAGGTCCAGATAGAAAACAAACCCTCTTCAGATAAGAAATTACTTATGCAATTGTCGTTTCGTATTCTAGCATATTTTATTGCTTCACTTGCGACTTTTTCGATTGTAGCACAGGAACCTAAAATCATTGAAATCCGAAAAGCTGGAGGATCTTCACAAGACCAAGACGCTTTTCCTGGTGCCAATATTCTCTTTAAAAATTCTGAAACAAGAGTTTTGCTTTTTCATGAAGGGGCACTCATTGAGTCGGATCTCGCCTATTTCTATTCCAAAGACAATTATTTTAAAGCCGTAGGTGATGTGGTTTTTACTCAAGGAGATAGTTTAAAAATGACTTGTAAAACCATTGAATACGATGGAAAAACACAAATCGCAGTAGCAGACGGAGATGTGTTTTTAATCCGGCCAGACATGTCTTTAAAGACAGAAAAATTAAATTTAGACCGTATAAGTAACGAAGCTTTTTACAACACCAAAGGGGTAATTATAGACAGTGCCAGTACGCTTACCAGCAATCGGGGAAGGTATTTTATGAATCAAAAAAAATACCGTTTCACATCTAATGTGGTCATTGACAACCCCGAATATCAAGTGAATTCAGACCAACTGGATTATTATACCGAACTCAATCAAGCTTATTTATTTGGAAATTCTAAAATTGAAGGAGAAGCCTATACCATAGAATGTGAAAGAGGATTTTACGATTTGGATCGCGAAAAAGGTGTGTTTAAAAAAAATGCAACCTTGTATTACGACAATAAAATCATTCGCGGAGATAGTCTGTATTTTGAAAGTGAAAAAGACTATGCTGCCGCCACAAAAAATGTGAGCATTGTAGATTCATTGAATAATTCTATAATCACAGGCCACTATGGAGAAATTTTTAAAGCTCAAGATTCTGCTATTATTACTCGTCGCGCGTTGGCAATAAATATTATCGATCAAGATTCGCTTTTTATTCATGCAGACACTCTAGTAGCCACAGGGCCGGAAGAACGAAGAATTCTAAGAGCCTATTACGATGTGCGTATACTAAAAAGTGATCTTAGAGGCCGTTCAGATTCACTTTATCTCGATGAATCCATAGGTCTTACAAAACTACTTAACAAACCTTTGACTAAACAACAAGAACAAATTTTCACCGAAGCAGACCGGAATAAAAACAATCCAGTCCTTTGGTTTGATAAAAGTCAAATGTCTGGAAACGAAATTCTTTTGATTTCAGACACCCAAACAAATAAATTAGATTCTCTAAAAATCAAAGGGAACGTCTTTATCATTGAAAAAGACACTTTGAGTGCGCAAGGATACAATCAAATAAAAGGAGGAGTACTTAACGGAGCTTTTGAAGAAGGGAAATTAGACAATATCGTTATCACTAAAAATACAGAAATGGTGTATTACCTCTATAACGATGAAGATTTACAGTTGATAGGCATCGACAAAACAACATGTAGTGCACTAAAAATGAAATTTTTAGATGGAGAAATTAACGACATTACCTTTCTTGTAGCTCCTACAGGCAATGTATATCCAGAAGAAGAGCTGCCAGAAAATGATAGGACTTTAAAGGGATTTGTTTGGCGACAGGAAGAGCGTCCAGAAACGCTAAACGACCTATTTGATAAAAACGATAAAGAAGAAAATTTTCCCGAAATACTACAATTTAAATATCCTGAAATTGATTTGGTCGAGAAAAAACAATAAGTCATGGATGCTTTAAAAGAAGACTTTTTAGAATTTCAAGCAAAAACGACTCCACATCCTTTAGCTCTTTCCGTAAAAAAAGCGAAAGGAGCTTACATAACTACAACGGACAACAAAACATATTTAGATTTTATAGCAGGGGTCTCCGCCTGTAGCCTGGGGCATCGCCATCCTAAAGTGGTGAGGGCTATTAGAAACCAAACTAAAAAATACCTTCACGTGATGGTGTATGGAGAATTTGCACAAGCCCCCGCTGTACAACTCTGTAAAGAGCTTGTCGCATTATTACCCAACAATCAAGAACGGGTCTATTTAACTAACTCAGGTACTGAAGCCATAGAAGGAGCCCTTAAATTAGCGAAGAGAGCCACAGGGAGAAGCGAGCTTATAGGTGCACATTTCAGCTACCATGGGAGTACCCAAGGCGCATTGAGTCTATTGGGCTCCGAACACCAAAAAAAAGGATATCGCCCTTTACTACCCGATACGAAATTTATCCGTTTTAATGACGAAAAAGATTTAGAAGCAATTACCTCCAAAACTGCGGCTGTACTTCTTGAAACCATTCAAGGAGGTGCAGGTTTTATTCTACCTAAAAAAGAGTATTTGCAAAAGGTGAAATATCGATGTGAGCAAGTAGGAGCTTTACTCATTTTGGACGAAATCCAACCAGGGTTTGGACGTACAGGGAAGTTTTTTGGGTTTGAACATTTCGGTGTAGAACCAGACATCATTGTGATGGGGAAAGGCATGGGAGGTGGACTTCCTGTTGGTGCTTTTAGCGCTTCTCGAGAACTGATGGAAGTATTTGAAGATCGTCCCAAACTGGGTCATATTACCACCTTTGGAGGAAATCCTGTAGTAGCTGCAGCCTGTTTGGCAACCCTTAGAGAATTGAGAGATTCTAAGCTCATCGCTGAAATTCCAAAAAAAGAAGCCCTTTTTAGAAGTGAATTGAAACACAAACAAATAAAAGAAATTAGAGGTAAAGGATTGATGTTGGCTCCCCTATTGGAAAACCCCGAGCTGGTAGATCAAGTGATCTTTAAATGTATGGAACATGGACTTTTGCTGTTTTGGCTCCTTTGGGAAAAGAAAGCCCTTAGAATTTCACCACCACTTACGATTACAGAAAAAGAAATTCGCAAAGGATGTGCCGTAATTCGTAAGGTTTTGGATACACTCTAAATCCTTAAAGTGTTAATTAATTTGTTAAAAACAATATCGATTGTTACCCTTTTTCTCCTAAAGAGTCTCTTAATTTTAAAGAAGTACTTAGAACCTATCTATGCTAAATTTCAACTCGGAAGAAACACAATCATCCGTCACTAAATTTGAGCAAATGCTCAAGACCAATCTAATTTATTTCTTCGATGCGCAAGAGTTTGAAGACATCATAGTACACTATCTCAGTTTTGGAGAACACCAATTAGCTAAAAAAGCACTAAAAATGGGACTTGAACAACACCCTAGTAGCCATGGTTTAATGCTTTTGCAAAGTGAGATTTTCATTTTGGATGAAAAATTTGAAATGGCTTTACAACTCCTCGAGTACATTGAAAAATTAAACCCATTTGACGAAGAAATCGCTTTGCAAAAGGCTAGCATTGCCTCCAAGCAAGGAGATCATAAAACCTCAATTTCACATCTTCATAAGGCTCTTGAAATTTCTGAAGAGCCCAGTGAAATATGGAATTTATTGGGAATGGAACACCTTCTCGCAGAAGAATTTGAAGAGGCAGCCTATTTCTTCAAAAATTGTTTGGGAGACAACCCTGATGACTATCCCTCACTTTACAACCTTATTTATTGTTACGATCAGCTAGAACAAATCGAACCCGCCATTGAATGTTTGAATGAAGTTTTAGAATTCGACCCATATTGCGAAGTAGCCTGGCATCAGTTGGGTAAAATTTTAATGAAATCGGGGAGAACCAAAGAGGCACTTTCTGCATTGGATTTTGCAATCATAAGTGACGACACTTTCACTGGTGCATATATCGAAAAAGGTAAGCTTTTGGAATCCACAGGCAAATTAAATGAAGCAATAGATAATTATGAGGTAGCATTAAATACCACAGAACCTACCGCTTTTATTCACAAATGTATCGGGCGTTGTCACGAACGATTGGGGAATTTTGATTTGGCTCAACAATTTTATCTCAAAAGTGTACAATTAGAACCCAGCAATGAAAAAGGCTGGGAATCTTTGATTTATTTCTTGATTTCTCAAAAGAACTATAAGAAAGCCCGGCACTATCTAGAATGTGCATTGGAAAACAATAGCGATTCCCTTGAATTGTGGAAATGTAGTGTAGACTTGTATATTCAAATGAATAAAAAAGATTTGGCTATTGCTGCTAGTAATAAAATTCTTGAGTTGGGGCATTATTACCCTGAAGTATTGATTCAACTGATCGATTTATTCCTTGAGAAAAAGGATTGGGAAAAAGCTCATAATATTGCAGAGGAAGCGTTTGCTGCCTTTCCAGAAAACCGAGACTTATCTCTTAGAGTAGCGGGCTGTTGTCTAATTTTGGAACGGACAGAAGAAGGAATGTTTTTGTTAAATCCAAAAAAATTAAGTGTGGAAGAGAAAGTCTCGTTTCAAACACTTTTCCCAAAATTGAAAAATCTTGTAAGTCACAGTTAAATAAGATGTGATTGATTTAAAATCGGTTCTCTACCTTTGTGAAGAATCAATACCCAATTATGCGATACGTACTTTTGTATTTAAAGGGCATGTTAATGGGAGCTGCAGATCTTGTACCTGGAGTATCGGGAGGTACCATTGCATTAATTTCTGGAGTGTATAAAGAACTTTTGGATAGCATCAATGCTGTATCTTGGAGCAACTTAAAACAATTCAAGACTGCTGGTTTTAAGGGAGTTTGGAAACAACTCAATGGCCCCTTTCTCCTAGCCCTTTTTGGGGGTATTCTTAGCAGTATTCTTCTTTTTTCTCGAGTTTTAGAGTGGTTACTTATCAATGAACCTATCGGTCTGTGGTCATTTTTCTTTGGCTTACTGGTCGCGAGTATTTTGTTTTTGATTCAAACCGAATTACAATTTAATCTATCCGCAATTCTCGCTCTTTTTTTGGGTGCAATCGTATCGTATTTCATCACCCAATTGACTTCAGTATCAAATGAAGTTCCATTGTGGTATTTGTTTCTTGCAGGTTTTATAGGGATCTCAGCAATGATCCTTCCTGGTCTTTCAGGTGCATACATTCTTTTTGTCATGGGCGTCTATCAGACCGTAGTCTCTAATGTGCGTCAAGCCCAAGATTTGTTAATGCACTTTAGCCAAGAACAATTTATTCAGGTAACGTCTGTTTTGGGTGTATTTATCTTGGGGATTCTAGTGGGAATCAAAGTTTTTGCGAAATTTTTATCCTTGCTTTTAAATCGATATCCCAAAAAGAGTATTGCTGTACTCATCGGTTTGATGTTGGGGGCATTGAACAAAGTGTGGCCTTGGCAAAACCCTCTGCCCAAAGCCAGCGAAGAAGCCCCAGAAATTACTGTGGCTGTATTACCACAACATTTTGAAGGTGGCTCACCTGAAATAGGTACAGCTATTTTCTTAATGTTACTAGGGTTTGCTATGCTTTTCCTCCTAGAAAAAAGTAAAGCTTTGTTTAAAAAATGAAACCTACTAAAACAAACTCCTCTTCTAAATCCGCATTTTTACTTGTTTTAAAAGGAATCGCAATGGGTGCCGCCAACAAAGTCCCTGGGGTTTCAGGAGGGATTGTAGCACTTGTAGGTGGATTTTACAAAACCCTTATTTATTCTTTTCAACATCTCAATGGCAAAGCCCTAAAATTATTAATTAACGGTCGTTTTCACAGTTTTTGGCAATATGTTAATGGACGTTTTCTCTGCTTACTTTTTGGGGGGGTCATCCTAAGTTATTTCAGTGTTTCATTACTGTTGGATTATTTACTTAATCAGTATGAAAACCTTGTTTTAGGAGCTTTTTTTGGAATGATTCTCGCTTCATTATACCTTGTTTTTAGGCAAGTTAAAACTTGGGGAAAAACAACTCTCCTAGCCTTGCTGATAGGACTCACAATAGGCCTGACGCTCAGCTTTGCCCGCCCTGTAGCAGAAAATGATCAATTGCTTTTTGTTTTCTTCTGCGGAATTATCAGTGTATCGGGAATGACTATACCTGGTCTTTCAGGATCTTTTTTACTTTTGATTTTAGGAAACTACAACCTCCTTTTAGTAGATGCTGTTAATGCGCTTTTCCTCGTCCTTTCTGAAGCGCTATTTCTTGACCTTGATTCCCTTTCAGATCCAGTCATACAAAGACTTCTTATCATTATGGGTGTATTTGCGTTGGGTTCGCTCGTTGGATTGATTTTATTTTCAAACCTTCTCAAATGGGTATTGGAAAAATTTCCAAAACAAACCTTGGCAACAATTATCGGTTTTATCACAGGAACACTAATGCTTGTATACCCCTGGAAAACAAAAGTATATTTATACACAGAAAATGGAAATCTAATACTAAATTCCGTTGGCAATCCAATCTTCTCTAACTATAATTATTACCTCCCAAAGATGCATGAAATTGATACCTATGGTGTATTTTTGACGATTGTATTAGGAGCTAGTCTTCTTTTCTTATTAGATTTTTATGACAAAAAAAGAACGGACTAAACAATTTGGCCTTGTAGGTAAGAACATCGATTATTCTTTTTCGAGAACTTATTTTAAGAATAAATTTGATAGTGAAAACAAGGTAGGATATAGCTACGTCAATTTTGACCTGCAATCTATTGATAATATTAAAGAAATCTTTAACAGTAGCGTTACACCCTCTGGGCTGAACGTTACCATTCCCTATAAAAAAACTGTGATTCCTTATTTGGATCAACTCACCAAAGATGCCTCAACCATTCAAGCCGTAAACACCATTGTGATCGAATCTTCAGGAAAAACTGTAGGTCACAATACAGATCACGTTGGTTTTCAAAAAGCATTATTGGAACACAATCAAAAAATCCCAAAGCAGGCATTGATTTTGGGCACGGGAGGCGCTTCTGGTGCTGTTCAATACGTTTTGGACCAAATAAAATGTAAATACCAGTTTGTGTCGAGAACCCCACAGAAAAACCAACTTGCTTATGGTGACCTGACCAAAGAAATTATAGAAAAGGTCGATTTGATTGTCAACACCACTCCTGTAGGTACTTTTCCAAATATAGAAGAAGCCCCTCCCATTCCATATGAACACTTAGATTCCAGACATTTTCTTTTTGATTTAATTTACAATCCTGAGGAAACTAGATTTTTAAAAGAGGGAAAGTCTCGAGGATCTATAACCTGCAATGGCTACTCAATGCTTGTATATCAAGCGGAAAAATCTTGGGAGCTTTGGAATCAATAGCTTAATTTTGGACAATTCTTTTTTAGAATTCAAAAAAAATGTATATTATTTGTAACAATACAACATTTACTCATGGAAGAGCATACTCTACAACCTGGTGCGGAGGAACAAAAGAAGCCGCAAAACACAATAGACGAAACTTCAGAAGAAGCACAAACGAAAGAAGAAGTAGTCCCTATTGAAAGTCCTGCTAAAGGCCTAGATAAATCTAAAAAAACAAAGCAAGAGGTAATAGAAAAAGAAATTATTTCTCCTCAAGAGAACACTTCAGAGGAAGAGACCGAAGCCAAAAAAACTGAAAAAAATCAGGAAGAAGAAGAAGAAGAAGAAACTCATGAAAAAGAGGTTGATTATACTGAGCTAAGCATAGAAGAACTCATCGAAGCTTACCAAAACCTATCCACTGACGAGCGGTGGTTAAAAAATCATAAAAGCCTCCAAACCATTAATACGCTCTTTGAAGAAAAATTTAAAGTCGACGTTGAGCAACAAAAAAAACGTTTTATAGAGGAAGGGGGAAATGAAATTGATTTCTTTTTCAAGCCCGAATACAAAAAACGATTTGACCAAATTACCTTCGAATATCGGAAGAAAAGACGTACCCATTTCAAAGATCAAGAGGCTATACAGAAAGTAAATTTGGAGCGCAGAAATGCCATAATTACTGAAATAAAAAACCTCATCGATCAAAACCAAATCAATTCAACAACCTATAAAACTTTTAGAACCTTACAGGAAAGTTGGTACAACACAGGGCAGGTTCCAAGAAGTGAAAGTCAAAACCTTTGGGAAACTTTTAAGCACCATGTTGAGCGCTTTTATGCCTTTTTGCATTTGGATAGGGAGTTTAGAGAGCTCGACTTCAAACACAATTACGAAGAGAAGCTCAAAATTATAGAACGTGCAGAGGCTTTGCAAGAATACCCTGACATTATCAAAGCCAGTAGAGATTTAAATATCCTTCACCAACAGTGGAAAAACGATTTAGGTCCCGTAGCCAAAGAACATCGTGAAGACCTATGGACTCGTTTTCAAAATGCATCTAAAATCATCCAATCACGAAGACAAGAGTACCAAAAAGATGTGGTTGGGGCGATGAAAGAAAACCTCGCAAAAAAAGAAGCCCTTCTTAAAGAAATGCGATCCTTAATCGAACAAACACCTGAAACTCATAACGCTTGGCAAAATGCACTTAAAAAATTTAATTCTTTAAGAGATGCATTCAAAGCTATTGGATTTGTCCCTGCAAAGGAAAGTAAGGCTTCTTGGAAAAGTTTTAGAGAAATCGGTACAGAATTCATGCGCTTAAAGAATCTTTTTTACAAAGAACAGAAAAAAGCCTTCAATACCAATATTGAATCCAAGAAAGCACTGATTGAACGGTCAAAAGAAATTTTAGAGCTTGAAAATTGGGACACCAAGGTGCAAGACATGAAAGACATTCAAAAAGAATGGAAAAGCATAGGTTTTGTTCCCCGAAAATTGGACAATAAACTTTGGAAAGAATTTTCTGACTTTCAGAAAGAATATTTTGACCGATTAAAATCAGGATATCAACGCCTTACTGCTGAGCAAGAAAATGTGTTGAAGGAAAAAACTGCACTTTTAGAGAAAGTTAAGACACACCAATTTACTCCTGAGAAAGAAACAATTAAAAATGAATATTTCGATCAGTGGGAAGCTTGGAATCAACTGGGAAGTTTAGATTCAAGCAATGAATCTAAAATGAATCAATCTTTCTCCAATGCACTCATACAGCAAATCAAAAGTGCAGGATTGGAGAAAAATGACCTAAACGAGGTTCTTAAAGCTTTGCAAGCAAATTTACTTCAGAACGACCCAGAGCGTCTCGATAAAGAATTTCAATCGGTACGAAACAATCTCTCAAATTTAAAGGCAGAATTAACCCAGCTAGAAAATAATTTGGAATTTTTCTCTAACTCAAGTAGTGAGAACCCTCTGTATAAAAACGTAGAAAAACAAATTCTTAGTTGTCAGAACAAAATCGACAAAACAAAAGAGGAATACATTCGCCTAAAGCAAATTAAAAATGCACAGGAAAAATTAGTTCGAGAAGCAGCTGCCGCAGAAAACAATACTGATCCTCAAGATCAAGAACCTGGAGAAGAAGAATGATTTTTTGATTCCATCCAAAGCGCTTCCATTTCTTTTAGCGACATTGCGCCAATTGTTTTTCCCATTTCTTGAGCTTTGGTTTCCAAGTAGTTGAATCGCTGAATAAATTTTTGATTGGTTCGTTCAAGTGCGGTGTCAGGATTGATTTTTAAAAATCGAGCGTAATTGATCAAAGAAAATAATACATCGCCAAATTCCTCTTCGCTTTTATTGGAATCCCCTTTTGCTATCTCTTCTTGAAATTCCCTCAATTCTTCTTGCACCTTTTCCCAGACTTGGTCTGTGGTGTCCCAATCAAAACCCACTCCCGCTACTTTATCCTGGATACGTTGTGCTTTGACCAAGGCAGGCAAACCTTTTGGTACGCCTCCCAAAACTGTTTTTTTACCTTCTTTCAGCTTTAGAGCTTCCCAGTTCTTTTTAACTTCAGCTTCATCTTGAACTTTGACATCTCCGTAAATATGAGGGTGTCGATAAATCAGCTTTTCACAAATTTCATGAGCTACATCTGAAATATCAAAGGCCTTTTCTTCACTGCCTAATTTGGAATAAAAAACAATGTGAAGTAATAAATCACCTAGCTCCTTTTTTATCTCTGAACGATTGCCCGATAAAATAGCATCTCCTAGCTCATAGGTCTCTTCTATAGTTAAATGCCGTAAACTTTCAAAGGTTTGCTTCTTATCCCAAGGACATTCTGCTCTGAGCCTGTCCATAATATCCAACAAACGTCCAAAAGCTTCTAACTTTTCTGCTTTTGAACTCATTCTTTCTCTGCCTTGGGATTCGATTCCTTTTTTGGAGGGGTCTTTGGCTTTGAAAGTGAAATGATTTTTTGTTCTACCAATAAATTATACCACTGAATGATTTTTTTAATATCACTAGGGTACACTCGATCTTCATCATAATCCTCAAGTACCTCAAAAAAATAAGCCTCCAGATCTGTAACGGGAGCTTTGGGTTTTACCCTAGCGATACCTCCTTGTTCAAGAGCTAGGATTTTTTCAAAAACTTCCGTTAAGGGAACTTCTTTTCCGATGCAGTAAATCTGAATTTCACCCAAAATACTGATTTGCTGTGCAGGCGAAGTCACTATTCTTTTCCCATCTAAGAGAGAAGTTGCCACCACACCACCTCTAGTTTGCGCATTCATCTGGTACAAACCTGGTCGTCCTGAAATCGAAAGTATTTTTTTTAAATCCATTATTATCTTCTTGATTTTTTAGGAAACTTCATCAGGTAATCCACTGAGATGGCTCCTTTTGAAATTGCTATAAGTCTATTTTTAATTATTCTTTTTTTTAGAGGTGACAGATGATCTGTAAACAATACCCCCTCAATGTGATCGTATTCGTGTTGGACCACACGGGCTGCAAGTCCATTTAACTGGAGCCTTTGAGGTGTGAAATTTTCGTCGAAGTACGAAATAGAAATTTGTTCTCTTCGTGACACATCTTCCCTAACTTCAGGTATACTTAAACAACCTTCATTAAAAGCCCAAAATGATCCCTCTTCATCTATGATTGTTGGATTGATAAATACTTTTTTAAAATCCTTCAAAGTCTGAATTTCTTCTTGATCCATTTCCTCTTCATCCACAAAAGGGGATGCGTCAATGACAAAAAGTCGAATGGATAAACCAATTTGAGGGGCGGCGAGACCCACCCCATGAGATGCATACATGGTTTCCCACATGTTCTCAATAAGTGTTTCTAAATTGGGATAATCAGGAGTAATTGTATCGGCTACTCGTTTTAAAACAGGACTGCCATAAGCTACTATGGGTAATATCATAGTACATTCATTTTATAGTTCAAAAAAGATTGCAGAATCAAGGTGGCACTTACCTGATCTACCATACCCTTGTCTGCGCGTTGTTTTTTCTTTAATCCCCCATCGATCATAGCTTGTAGAGCCATTTTAGAAGTATAACGTTCGTCATGTCTATTGATTTTACAATCCGGGAATTGTGCTTCAAGGGACTTCAAAAAAACTTTGATATGTTCCTCTACAGGAGCAGGAGTACCGTCTTTCTGAAGGGGTTTACCTACAACAAAACCGGCTACTTTTTCTTTTTCAAAAAAGACTTTTAAAAAAGGAATTACTTCGTGGGTAGGAAGGTTTTTAAGACCGCTTGCAATGAGTTGATTCGGATCGGTACAGGCCAATCCAGTCCGTTTTGTTCCATAATCAATCCCTACCAAACAGCCCATAATTATTTTTTTGCAAATATACCTTTTTCGTTCAGATCTGCTTCATTTCAATCGTTTCGAATTCTTTACCTTTGACAAAAATTTGGAAATGAAGGAACTTATAGAATCCGCTTGGGAAAACCGATCCTTACTAGAAGATGCAACCGTACAAGAGACCATACGGACTGTAATCCGTCAATTGGATGAAGGTAAACTCCGTGTTGCCGAACCTAGTGAAACAGGATGGAAAGTAAATGAATGGATAAAAAAAGCCGTTGTATTGTATTTTCCCATCCAAAAAATGGAAACTTTGGAAGCGGGACCCTTAGAATTTCATGACAAAATACCTCTTAAAACAGGATATCAAGAAAAAGGAATCCGTGTAGTTCCTCACGCCGTATCAAGACACGGTGCCTATATTTCAAAAGGGGTCATTCTAATGCCCAGCTTTGTCAATATTGGGGCTTATGTAGACGAAGGGACTATGGTAGATACTTGGGCTACTGTGGGTAGTTGTGCTCAGATAGGCAAAAATGTTCACCTCAGCGGAGGCGTAGGAATTGGAGGTGTTTTAGAGCCCCTTCAAGCCGCCCCTGTCATTATAGAAGACAATGCTTTTATTGGATCCCGTTGTATCGTGGTAGAAGGTGTACGTGTGGAAAAAGAAGCTGTTTTAGGTGCCAATGTGGTTCTTACTGCTTCTACTAAAATTATAGATGTTACAGGAACGTCCCCAAAAGAACACAAAGGGTTTGTACCTTCTCGTTCTGTGGTGATTCCTGGAAGTTATACCAAAAGTTTTCCCGCTGGAGAATTTCAAGTCCCCTGTGCTTTGATCATCGGAAAGAGAAAAGAAAGTACAGACAAAAAAACTTCACTAAACGAGGCATTAAGAAACCACGATGTGGCAGTTTAGCAGATAAAGATTCTAAATGAATCTTAGAAAATAAAAGCTACAATAAAAAATAGATAATTAAGAAACATAAAAGTGGAACTACAGGAGGACTTTTCGAAATCGCTATCATCTCCACTTTTTAAGGTGGTGCGAGAGGTCGTTTCAGATCTAGAGCTTGATGCCTATGTGATCGGAGGTTTTGTCCGAGATCACTTATTGGGTCGAGGACAGAAAAAAGACATCGACATTGTAGCTTTAGGCTCAGGTATTGAGTTAGCCCAAGCCGTTCAAAAAAAATTGAAAGGAGCCAAACCAGTTCAAGTTTTTAAAACCTATGGCACGGCTATGATTCAATGGAAAGAAATGGATATTGAATTTGTAGGTGCCAGAAAAGAATCTTATTCTGAAAGCAGTCGAAATCCAGAGGTAGTACCGGGCACATTGGAAGACGATCAAAACCGAAGAGATTTCACTATCAATGCGTTGGCTGTAAGTTTGAATAAGAATGATTTTGGTAAGCTCTTAGATCCATTTAATGGTATTTCTGATTTAAAAACAAAAATACTAAAAACACCATTAGACCCTGATATTACTTATTCTGACGACCCCTTGCGAATGCTCAGAGCCATTCGTTTTGCCTCACAACTTGATTTTAAAATCGAAGAAGATTCCCTTGCCGCAATTTCCAAAAATGCTGCACGAATTGAGATTATCTCAAAAGAACGGATTGTAGATGAAATTACTAAAATACTCGCCACAGAAAAACCTTCAAAAGGGTTTGTTTTGCTTGAAAAAACGGGCCTTCTAAATCATATTCTTCCAGAACTAATTGCACTCAAAGGAGTGGAAGAAGTCGAAGGACAACGACATAAGGACAACTTTTACCACACGCTTGAAGTAGTGGACAATCTCTGTCCTCATTCCGATGATATTTGGTTGCGTTGGGCCGCATTATTTCACGATATAGGAAAAGCACCTACAAAAAAATTTAAGCCGCCCACCGGATGGACTTTTCACAATCATGAATTTGTAGGTGCCAAAATGATTTATAAAATCTTCAAACGCTTAAAAATGCCCCTCAATGATAAAATGAAATACGTTCAAAAATTGGTTTTCATGAGTTCACGACCCATCATAATTGCCGAAGACCACGTGAGCGACGCTGCAGTTCGTCGTCTAGTTTTTGACGCAGGTCCGTATATTGATGACCTAATCACCTTATGTGAGGCAGACATTACAACAAAAAATCCAAAACGATTTGAACGCTACCATAATAACTTTAAAATTGTTCGTGAAAAAATAATTGCGGTAGAAGAAAAAGACCATTTACGAAATTTTCAACCTCCTGTGAGTGGAGAAGCCATAATGCGTTTTTTTGGGTTAAAGCCTTCCAAAGAAATAGGAGTCATCAAAGAGGCCATTAAAGAAGCAATTTTAGAAGGTGAGATTCCCAATGAATTTGAAGCCGCATTTGAACGAATGAAAGAAGAAGGGAAAAAACTAGGTTTAAAACCTTATGAAAAAACGCTATAACCTTTTTTTACGTACCAGCTTGGTTTTGGTCTATTTGGTCATTGCTGCAGGTTCCATCGTCCGAATGACAGGCAGTGGTATGGGATGTCCCGACTGGCCCAAGTGTTTTGGCTATCTTATCCCTCCTACAGAACGCGCCCAACTGGATTGGAAAGCCCAACATCCATATGAAAAAGGGCAGGTAATTATTGTAGAGGAGTCCCTTCGTGTAGCCCCAAAAGACTTTATAAGCGGTACTGAATTTCAAGCTGAAAATTGGGAAGCATACACCCGACATGACTACGCCATTTTTAATCCCACCCACACCTGGATTGAATTCATTAACCGACTCTTGGGCGCACTTGCCGGATTGGCTACTTTATTACTTTTTATTTCCTCGATTTTTCGATTTAAAAGAGATCGACTTGCGAGCTTAATTTCCTTTTTAATAATACTTGGAATGGGTTTCCAGGCATGGTTGGGAAAAACTGTTGTGGATTCCAACCTATTGCCTTTTAAAATCACCATTCATATGGGAATGGCACTTCTCTTGGTGTTATTACTAGTATATCTTTTGGCTAGAGTAAACGACTCCAAACCCACCCTACCTGGCTCTTTTTCATTCAAAGTTTGGGTAGCTGTAGGACTTCTTTTAACCCTAGTTCAAATAGGGATGGGTACCCAGGTACGTCAATTTGTAGACGATCAAATGCACCTTTGGGGACTCGATGCCGCTTCAAAATGGCTGTCAGAAGCGCCCTTTCTTTTTTATTTTCACAGAAGCTTTTCGCTACTTGTCTTTGCAGTTCACGGACTTCTTTTTTACCGATTGTGGCAAACCCAATACCTACCTCCTGTCTTTCTCAGTATCCTTTTTTTAATTGGGCTAGAGATACTCAGTGGTATTTTAATGTTCTATTTTGATTTCCCCTTTTCTTCACAACCCCTACATTTGATTTTCGCTTCCTTGCTATTTGGAGCGCAAAGCTATTTTATGATCCGCTTAATTCAACAAAAATGATTTATAGAATTCGAATAATTTTAGACGTAGAGGATGATGTACTTCGAGATATTGAAATCGAAGAGACCGCTACTTTGGAAGAGTTACATCTTGCCATAACCCAATCCTTTGGGTTTTTAGGAAATGAGATGGCTTCTTTTTACCAATCAGATGAATCTTGGCAACAAGGTGAAGAGCTTCCTTTGGAATCAATGGAACAGGGACCTAATATGAGAAACGAACCTTTAAATACAGTTTTTACACCCTCCTTACACCATCTCATTTATGTCTATGATTTCCTCAAACTTTGGACCTTTTTTGTAGAACGCAAAGAGGTAGGCGAAGCCTTATCAGGAATGAGCTACCCCAACTTAATTCACAGTCAAGGAGAGGTACCCGAAGAAGCTCCTGAAAAATTTTTTGAGGCAGAAGGAGAGGACCTCTTTGATGCGAATCCAGACGATGAAGAAACGTCTGATTTGGATTCCGATTATGACGAAAGCGAATTTTATTAAAACAAGTCGTACATATTCACTTTTTCATAAGTGAAACGAACATAATTGAGTGCAGCACGCATTACATCTCCCATGGATTTACTGTCTAAAAAAGCCCGGTCCTTGGTAAACTTGAAAATCTCCTTTCGAAGGCGTTCCAGATTGGCATCCGTACTGACTACATCTTCTTGCATAATGGTCAATAATTTATTCAAACGATTGCCTGAACTAATGATACGACGGGCAACAATTGAGCGTTCTTCAATTTTGTATTGATTGATTGAATTATGCGTGAGTTTAGAACGTACCAAGTCCATAATAGGAATGTTTTCTTTAAAAAACTGTGGACGATACACAGATAGTTTTCCTTCAAAGGACTGCTGATCAAAATCAATAGGGCGGATTTTATAAACCACCTGATCAAAATCATGGGTGGGAACTACCACATAATTGTATGCGCGCATATCACCCAATAAACGAATCATACTCCGTTCATTAAATTTTACATATTCTTTTGCAATTTGAGCTTTTTCAGAATCGTTACAATTGGGCAGAAAATCTTTAATGAAAGTGTCCCCAGGAATTCCTGCGATATGTTCCTCAATAAGAGTATTGTCGTTGACTAAAAAATTGAGGTTGTAAGGTGACAACATATGCTCATATTCCAAACCATATATTCGAGAAGCATCGGTTTGCTTAATGTAATAGTAAGTGAAATTATCATTTAAAATATTTCGAATCTTTATACGAAAGGGTTTTGAGTTTCCAAAAGTACAGTAGTCTATTGCATCAACATTGAGGTACTGGATCCCGGATTCGTTTCCGTCAGAATGAAGCAGGGTGTAAATTTTCTTTAAGTTATAATCGATTTCCCTTCGCTCCGTATCCGAAAAATAAACACTAACCCAAAGTGTATCCTGATCGTTTTTATCATAGACTACCACGGAGCCTGAAAAACGAAGTAGATCACTGTAATAGATTGGCGTGTCTACCCACCGATCGTAAGACTTCAAAAACTGAGCTAGATTTGATGTAATTGGGAAAAACGGTTTTTTTTGAGATATTAACTTTTCTTTCATACATGCGTTTATTCAAATGTACTTATCTTTTGTGTAACAAATAAGTTCCTCAATCGTTATAGTACTATGTCAAATATCCTCCTTCAATTGGATCAATTGAGTAAATCCTTTGGAAATCTCAAGGCTGTAGATCAGCTTTCTCTCACTTTAGAAAAAGGAAATGTTTATGGTCTTTTAGGTCCCAATGGCAGTGGAAAGTCCACTACCCTAGGCATGATTTTAAATGTGATAAACCCGACTAGCGGAAGCTTTTCTTGGTATCAAGGAGCATTGACTACCCATCAAGCCCTAAAAAAAATTGGAGCTATCATTGAGCGTCCCAACTTTTACCCCTACATGACTGCCAGTCAAAATCTAAAATTGATCTGCAAAATAAAACAGTGCTCCCACGAATCCATTGAAGAAAAGTTAATCCTTGTGGGGCTTTGGGAGCGGAGACACAGCAAGTTTAAAACCTTCTCTTTAGGGATGAAGCAACGGCTAGCCATTGCTGCGGCTTTGGTCAACAATCCTGATTTACTTATACTGGATGAGCCTACTAATGGCTTAGATCCTGAAGGAATTCATCAGATTCGTAAACTGATCACGAGCATTGCAGAATTGGGCACCACCATACTTTTGGCGTCGCACCTTTTGGATGAAGTAGAAAAAGTATGCAATCACGTAATTGTATTGAAAGAAGGAGTCAAGTTTTACGAAGGCCCTGTCGATGAAATTTCTCAAAGTTTTGGCTTTTTTGAATTGAAAGCTACAGACCGAAAAATCCTTACTGACTTCATTAAAACGTTACCCGAAGTCAAAGAAATGAAACTAGAAAGCAATCACTTAAAGGTATTTCTCAAAGCGGAGCTCTCGGAAGAAGTACTTTCAAAAAAACTCGCAGAGGCCAATATCTATTGTACTCATTTTGTAAAAAAACATCCTTCCCTAGAAGATCAGTTTTTAACATTAACCCAATCCTGATAGAATGCGTCTCCTCTCCATAGAACTTTATAAACTTTGGCACAACAGAATCTCTAAAATACTCATATTCAGTTATTTTATTCTAATCTTTAGTATTGCTATACTGAGTACCATCAAAGTTGAGATTGGTCCTATCAATTTTCATCTTGCAGATCAGGGGATTTTTAACTTTCCCTACATCTGGCATTTCAATAGCTTTATGATCGGGTTATTAAAAATCTTTTTTGCTGTCATCATTGTAGCCATGATAGGAAATGAATATTCCTATAAAACCTTAAAACAGAATCTGATTGACGGACTGAGTAAAGAAGAATTTTTACGCTCTAAAGTCTATGCTATTCTTGCCTTTGTTGGAATTTCTACCTTGCTAGTTTTTCTCATTTCGTTAGTTCTCGGTGGAATTTATTCAGATTACAACGAACTTCAAATCGTATTTTCTGATTTAGAATATCTTTTGGCTTATGCGATAAAACTTTTTGGATTCTTTAGTTTGTGCTTGTTTTTAGGATTACTCATCAAGCGTTCGGCCTTTGCTTTGGGATTCCTGGCGCTGTGGCAAATTATTGAAGGAATCTGTTTTGGGCTCATGAAATGGAAACTTTCCGACCTTATCCCTTCCCTTTCTGCAGAACAAATCTTTCGATTTTTTCCTTTAAATGCAATGGGAAATTTGATTAAGGAACCTTTTTCGCGACTTTCCGCTATTCAAAATATTGCTGATCAAATTGGAGAAGGCTTTACTAAAGATTACGGAGTTTCTACATTAAACCTTTGCATTGTTTTAGCTTGGTCTAGCCTTTTTCTGTGGTGGTCTTTGTTACTTCTCAAAAAACGCGATTTATAATAGAACTTTACTCCTGTTTCGCTTTACTCACCTATCTATTTTGTAAATTTAGAGCCTGATAAAATGCTATGGAGTTTCAACTTGTTTCGGACTTTCAGCCTACTGGAGATCAACCCAAGGCGATTGAAGAAATCGTAAGCCAATTTCGAAACCATGATCCCTTTGTTACACTTCAAGGTGTGACGGGCTCAGGTAAGACTTTTACTATGGCTAATGCAGTGAAAGAATTACAACGTCCCACGCTCGTTTTAGCTCATAACAAAACTTTGGCAGCACAGCTGTATTCTGAATTCAAACAATTTTTTCCCCACAATGCCGTGGAGTATTTCGTTTCGTATTACGACTATTACCAACCTGAGGCCTACATTCCCACAACAGGAACCTATATCGAAAAAGACTTATCCATAAATGAGGAAATCGAGAAACTCCGATTGAGTACCACTTCATCGCTCCTTTCGGGACGTAGAGATGTCTTGGTTGTCGCTTCTGTTTCGTGTTTGTATGGAATCGGAAACCCCGCAGAATTTGAAAAAAATGTCATTGAATTGGAACGAGATCAACTCATTTCTAGAACCCAGTTAATGCACCGCTTGGTACAAAGTTTATATTCCCGAACCACAGCAGAATTTAGTAGGGGAAATTTTAGAGTACTAGGAGACATCATCGATATTTTTCCGGGCTATGCTGATATTGCGTTTAAAGTGCATTTTTTTGGCGATGAAATTGAAATGATCGAAGCTTTTGATCCTATCAATAATCAAAAAATAGAACAATACGAAAAGGTCAACATCTACCCTGCTAACATTTTTGTTACCTCGCCTGAAAATCTCCAAAATGCCATCCACCAAATCCAAGACGATTTGGTCAAACAAGTGGATTACTTTAAAGAAGTAGGAAAGTTTTTGGAAGCCAAGCGCCTCGAAGAACGCACCGAGTTTGATCTGGAAATGATCCGAGAATTAGGCTACTGTTCGGGGATTGAAAATTATTCCCGCTATTTGGATGGTCGCGCGCCAGGTACTCGTCCATTTTGTCTGTTGGACTATTTCCCTAAAGATTATTTGATGATTGTTGATGAGAGTCATGTCACTATTTCTCAAGTGCATGCCATGTATGGTGGAGATCGTAGTAGAAAAGAAAATCTGGTGGAATACGGCTTTCGTTTACCCGCAGCAATGGACAACCGTCCCTTAAAATTTGAAGAATTTGAGGCCCTACAAAATCAAGTACTTTATGTCAGTGCAACCCCAGCAGATTATGAATTGGAAAAGACAGAAGGAGCTTATGTAGAACAAATCATTCGTCCCACGGGTTTACTAGATCCTGTAATTGAAGTACGCCCAAGTCAAGATCAAATTGACGATTTGATAGAAGAAATTCAGCAACGTACTGAAAAAGACGAACGAACTTTAGTGACAACCTTAACCAAGCGTATGGCAGAGGAGCTTACCCAATACCTAAGTCGGGCAAAAATTCGTTGTCGCTACATCCATAGTGATGTAGATACACTGGAACGGGTGGAAATCATGCAGGATTTACGAAAAGGAATTTTTGATGTATTAATTGGGGTAAACCTTTTACGGGAAGGGTTAGATTTACCCGAAGTTTCTTTAGTTGCGATTTTAGATGCGGATAAAGAAGGGTTTTTACGTTCCAATCGTTCCCTTACACAGACGGTAGGAAGAGCTGCTCGAAACGTAAATGGAAAAGCCATTATGTATGCCGACACTATAACCAAAAGCATTCAAAAAACCATAGATCAAACCAATTATCGCAGAGACAAACAAATGGCCTACAACAAAAAGCATCAAATAGAACCCAAGGCCTTAAACAAGTCGCTGGATAGTGCTTTGGCAAAGAATTCTGTAGCCACCCACGCCCAAGAGTTGGAAGCACGAAAAGTTGCGGAAGAAGTAAACCGCTATTTGACCAAACCCCAAATTGAAAAGAAAATTCGCGAAGTGCGAAAAGCAATGGAACAAGCAGCAAAGTCCCTGGACTTTATCGAAGCAGCAAAATACCGAGACGAAATTAAAAATTTACAGGAGCAGTTATAAAACTCCTCATCCATGAAAAAAGTCCCAAGTATATTAGTATCTATTTTTATACTGGTTAGTTCTTCTATCAAAGCTCAAGAATTTAATGCAGTAATCCTAGACAGCCTTACTCTAGAGCCCGTACCCTTTGCCAGCATCTATTTTAAAAAGGGAAAGGGTGTAATTGCCAATGAAGAAGGTTTTTTTCGGATGCCATACGATTCCACTTCTCTAAAAACAGATTCCCTCTTCTTTTCCTCTATGGGTTATAAAACCATTGGTTTTCCGTTAGAACAATTAAAGGACAGCGTGGTGTATCTTCCCTCCCAGTCTATCACCCTAAACACCATTGTCTTATCCAACAAAAACATCGAAGCGTATGAAATCGTAAAAGCCATCAAAAAAAATATTTCGGATAAATACGAACTAGACTACACCCAAAAAAAAATGTTTTTTAGAGAATCCGGTTCTCAAAAATTCGATCAACTCAATGTTACTATCAAAAAATCCTCCATACCCGAATTCAATCAAGCCTTTTGGGACAGTACGCTTCGAATGGTTCCCAAATACAACGAATGGTACACCGAGGTATTGGGTTCTTGGTACGGGAGTATGCGAGAAAAAAAACATAAATTGATATTGGAGAAAGCCTTGGAATTGGAGGATAAAAAAACGACGGCTGTTTTTGAAAATATTGAAAAACTCTTTGACACCATTCTTAAAGAAAATGTAAAAACCAATTCGTACCTAAAAGTAAGAACGGGTCTGTTGGGAACCAAAATTGAAGCAGATGAAGTGATCGGTAATACAGAAAAAGATACCCTCACCACCCATCAAAAAGACAGTATTAAAAAAGTGAATTTTTCCAATTGGAGAAAGAGAGTCCTTACCAGTCAGTTCCGTCTTTTTGAAGATGAAAAACTTAATCTCAGCATTCTTAAAAAAGCGTCCAAATACCTATTTGAAATTACTGATTTTACCTATATGGGAGCCACTCCGGTTTATATTCTCTCGTTTTCGCCCAAAGGCAATGCCGATTATCAGGGAAAACTTTTTGTGGATGCCGATCAAATGGCTTTGATCCGAATCGAATACAAAAACATAAAAATCATACGGGACTTTAGTCTATTGGGGCTTTCATTTAAACTCTCTCTCAGAGAAGTTGTTCTCCAATTTAAAAAAATGGAATCTGAAAAATATACTCTTGAATATATGGAATATGCCTCGCGCTTTGATTCAGGTGTTGACAGACCCATTGTCATCACTGAAAAGAATAAAAAAGTTAAAGGAAGAAACAAGCAGAATCAACTGAAAATGGATCTGAAAATGACCAATGAACAATACAACAAATATCAAATTGTTGTCTTTGAGACCCTCCCCCTAACCCAAAAAGAATTTGAAGACCTTGAAGAAACTGCCCGGGTTTTACCAGTCAACTTAACTCAATACGATCCCTCCTTTTGGGAAGGCTATTCGATCATAGAACCCAATACCGCAATAAAGGCTTTTCGGGTAAAAAAATAATGAGACGGTTTATATCAATTCATTTGTTGAACCTCTGTTTTAAAACTTCTTCCTCAAAAAAATTCCTATTTTAGTAAAAACCTTTTGAATGAAAACTTACAACCTCTTATTCATGGCACTTCTCGTTTTAACAGCATGCCAAAAACCAAATGAAAATACCCCTCCCCTTCACTTTACGATCGATGCATTTGATATGTCACAGAATCAAATGGAGGTCACTTTTGAAGTGACCAATCCATCTGAGGAAATTTGGCAAGGCGGACAATGGACCCTGCACTGGAACCAGTTTAGCGGCTCCTTGCAACAAGAGAGCCTCCCTGAGGACATTCACATTATTACTACCCAAAACAATCAATATTGGCAGTTGCATTTTGGCACTTCGTTTACCCTTAATCCCGGGGAAACACTAAAGTTTTCTGCAATTCAAAAAGGGATCATGTCCCGGCTGGTGATGGGCCCCATTGGTTTTTTTGTACATGATGCAGAGCGTGATCAATTGCATGACTTAGAAAGTCAAATCCATTGGGAAACGGCTCGGGGTGTTACAGATCTAGACCTGCCCACCGCTGCAGATCGTTATGCTGCCTATGAAGGCATTTCCAAACTCCCAAAAAAGGACTTGCACTGGGTGCTCCCTACTCCTCAAAAAATTGAGTTACAAAATAACTATCGGGATTTCCCAAAATCTTTAACTATTGACTTTGGAGAGTTTAAATCACATACTACTTTTTTAAGTGAACGAATACAAAAAGGCTTGAATAGCCCTTTGACCTCAGCTACAGACAACGCATCAATTCAAATTCAAAAGGACTCCAAATTGGAAGAAGAAGCCTATCTGTTAGAAATCGATCAGGAACACATTACTATCACTGCCTCAGACTACAGTGGATTGTTCTACGGAATGGGTTCTCTTCACCAAATATTAATCAATGCCCAAAGAGAAGGTAATGGCATTCCCTTGCTTCAAATTGAAGATGGCCCTAGATTTGGACATCGAGGCTTTATGTTGGATCTGTCTCGAAACTTTTTCTCCAAAGAAAAAATCCTCGAGACCTTAGACTATATGGCGTATTACAAACTGAATCTATTCGATCTTAAACTTTCCGATGACGAGGGTTGGCGTATAGAAATTCCAGGATTGGAAGAGCTGACAGAAATTGGAAGCAAACGCGGATTTACCCGAGATGAAAAGGACCGTCTGTTTCCCATGTACGGTTCGGGTTCTGGTGAAAAGAAAAGTCAAGGTAACGGTTATCTCACACGCGCAGATTTTGTAGAAATCCTCCAAGCTGCGACTCAAAGAAATATCCGGGTAGTGCCTCAGGTAAGTTTCCCCTCCCATGCGCGTGCAGCGGTAATCGCAATGAAAGCTCGCTATGAAAACTTACTCGCAAAAGGGGAAGTAGAAGCTGCAAACCAATATCGATTACATGATCCCAATGACAAAAGCGAATACACTTCGGCACAACAGTTCAAAGACAATACCATTTGTATTTGTGATCCTGGTGCTTTTCGATTTTTCGAAAAAGTATTTGACGAAATCAAATCCATGTACACCGATGCAAAATTGCCCATGAAGACCTTTAATATAGGTGCTGATGAATTACCTTATGGCGTATGGCAAAAATCGCCCCTGTGTGAAGACTATTTAAAGACATCTTCTGATATCAATGACTACCAATCGCTTTATAATGCTAGTGTAAAACGTTTAAATGAAATTGTAACTGCATCGGGAGCGCAAATGGCGGGTTGGGAAGATGTACTCTTAACGCATAGCGAAAAAAGTCAATCTGAAATAGAGATCAACGAAGATTTAATGGATCTGGATTTCATTCCAAGTGTTTGGAACAACACTTGGGGGGGTGGACGTGAAGACATGATATACAAACTTGCCAATCAGGGTTTTAGATCTGTTATGAGCAATTCCTCTGCTTTTTATTTTGACATGACAGACGATAAGGATCTCGAAAATTCAGGCTTGAGCTGGTCAGGATATGTAAACTATAAAGACAGCTGGGGTACCGAACCCTTAGATGTTTTTGCCAATAAAGTTAAACTCAAAAGTTTGGGAATCGATGAAAAGGATCTTAAAGACAAAGTGAAATTGAATGAAAATGCCCAATCTAACTTCCTAGGAATTCAAGCACAACTGTGGACGGAAACCGCAGCCAACGCCTATGAATGGGATCGGATGCTTATGCCAAACCTGATTGTTTTTGCCGAGCGGGCTTGGAGTCCAAAAGAACCTTGGCTTGAAGAGCCCACAGCCGAGTTACAAAAACCCCAATGGAACGCACGTTGGAACACTTTTGTAAATACCATTGGTCAGCGACATCTCCCTATGCTTTCTGACTTTCATGCTGAACTTCTTTATGATTTACCCAAACCGGGCGCGATGATAAAGGGCAATACCCTTCATATAAGACAGCAATTCCCTGGCTTAGAAATTCGCTTTACTCGTGACGGGAAAACTCCCACGCTTTCAGATGAAAAATATTCTACTCCAGTAAACATACAATCCACAGACCAAATTGTAGTGCGTGTTTTTGATCCCAACGGAAGAGGTGGTAATTCTTTAAAAATAGACTAAATGGCAAGCTTAGAAAACAAACGATTACACGCGCTGGACATATTAAGAGGCTTGACTATCATCTTAATGATTGTAGTAAATTCTCCAGGTTCTTGGAGCCATGTATATGCTCCCTTACTCCATGCAGATTGGAATGGAATTACCCCCACAGACTATGTCTTCCCTTCCTTCCTTTTTATTGTTGGTGTTTCTATCGCCCTTTCTTTTAGTAAGCAAAAGGAACAGGGAAAAAGCCGATCTGAAATGACTCAAAAAGTCTTAATTCGTTCCTTAAAAATTTATGTAGTAGGTGTTTTTTTATGGTTATGGCCTAGTTTTAACTTTGAAGGAATCCGATGGGTAGGCGTATTACCTCGAATTGCTTTTGTCTTTTTAGCCTGTGCGCTTTTATTTTTATACACCTCCCGAAAAGTACAATTATATCTAGGAATTGCACTCCTACTCTTCTACTGGATCGTTATGGCTTATGTTCCAATCCCTGGTATAGGAAGCCCTGATTTAAGTGTCCCAGAAAAAAATTGGGCTCATTATCTCGACAATCTTTTACTCCCGGGAAGACTTTGGAAACATACATGGGATCCTGAAGGTATTCTCAGTACACTTCCAGCCATTGCTACAGGTATTATGGGAATCATGGCAGGATATATACTACTGAAAAAAAAGGAATTGAGTCACCGAATCAATCAATTGTTCTTTTTCGGTTTCCTCTTGCTTCTTTTAGGTGATGTCATGCAATGGTTTTTCCCTCTAAATAAAAACCTATGGAGCTCTTCCTTTAGTTTGTTTATGGGAGGTGTTACTGCACTGGGTCTGGCTGCTGCAGTCTATATTTTTGACTTAAAAGAATCTCAATACCGATTCAAATTTGCCCATGTGTTTGGGATTAACTCGATTTTTTCCTATGCCCTTTCAAGCCTTCTCACCGTAGTGTTTTACAGTTCCAAATGGTGGGGATTTGCTTTGAATCAAGAATTTATGGGACTCTGGGATCGTATTGGACTTCCCTTAAAATTGGGTTCGCTACTCTATGCGCTCTGTTATGTTGTAGTAATTTGGATTCCAACCTATTATTTATTTAAAAAGAAAATCTTCATCAAATTGTAAAAAAAAATCGGTCTCCGAAGAGACCGATTCAAACAAAAACAAATAATTGATTTAGTTATCGGATTTTAATTCGCTTTTTAGGCTGTGGTAAGGCTTCTTTGCGCTTTGGCAAATGAAGCTGTAACACTCCATCCGAATACTGTGCCTCAATATTTGTAGGTTCCACACTATCTGGGATAGTGAAGGTTCTTTTGAAACTTTGGTAACTGAACTCACGTCTTGTGAATTTACCATTTTCTGACAGCTGCTCTTCTTCTGATGATGAGGAGATGGACAATAGTCCGTCTTCTATTTCAATTTCAAAATCGCTTTTATTCATCCCTGGTGCCGCGAGTGAAATTTCAAATTGGGTTTCCAAATCTTTGATATTTACTGCGGGTAAGGTAGAAGAACTTGGGGCTTTAAGATTCCAATCGTGATTGATAAAATCATCAATTAAAGAAGGGAAAAAAGGAGTTTGTTTGCGTATTAAATTCATAATCATAATGTATTAAGGTTAACAATTTTTATTGTCTTCCTTAAAGCAAAATCAAGACCATATAATTTTTTTGTCACTATGTCAGTTATTTTGATAAAAAAGCTGACATAATGTCGCTAAGCTATTGCTTCTTGTACTTTATCGGCTGCTTCTTGAAACGCAGTAGCAGAGAGGACGTTCAATCCAGAGGAATCGATCAAATCTTTTGCTATATCGGCATTGGTGCCTTGCAATCGGACGATTATAGGCACTTTAATGGCATCTCCCATGTTTTTATAAGCATCAACAATTCCTTGAGCCACACGATCACAACGCACTATTCCTCCAAAAATATTTACCAAAATAGCTTTGACGTTAGGATCTTTTAAAATTAAACGGAATGCTGTTTCCACACGAGCGGCATCTGCAGTACCTCCTACATCAAGGAAGTTGGCGGGATCTCCTCCAGCTTGTTTGATCAAATCCATGGTTGCCATGGCTAAACCTGCACCATTAACCATACATCCTACATTACCGTCCAGATCAACATAATTTAAACCTACTTCACGGGCTTCAACCTCAACTGGATTTTCTTCACTAAGATCTCGCATTGCTTCAAAATCTTTATGACGGAAGAGGCTATTGTCATCCAAGGTCACTTTGGCATCTACCGCAATGATGCGATCGTCAGAAGTTTTCAATACGGGATTGATTTCAAACAACGAAGCGTCCGAACCCACATAAGCTTTGTACAATGCACTTACAAACTGGGTCATGGATTTAAAGGCTGCTCCGGAAAGACCTAAATTAAAGGCAACTTTTCGAGCCTGAAAAGGCTGTAAGCCTAAAGCAGGATCCACATCTTCGGTAAAAATCAAATGTGGTGTGGCTTCTGCAACCGCTTCTATGTCCATTCCTCCTTCTGTAGAATACATGATCATATTCTTGCCGTTTGCACGATTCAAAAGAACAGAAATATAAAACTCACTTGGCTCTGATGCTCCAGGATAATACACATCCTCTGCTACCAAGACTTGGCTAACCTTCTTCCCCTCGGGTGGAGTCTGTGGGGTGATGAGTTGCATACCAATAATTTCTCCTGCGATGGTTTTGAGCTCTTCTAAGCTTTTTGCTAATTTTACCCCACCACCTTTTCCACGCCCACCGGCGTGAATTTGGGCTTTAATCACATGCCAAGAAGTTCCTGTGGTTTCAGTCAGTTCTTTTCCTGCGGCAACCGCTTCTTCAGCAGTTTTGGCTACAATTCCACGTTGCACAGTAACTCCGAAACGTGCTAACAGTTCTTTTCCTTGATATTCGTGTAAATTCATACTTATTTTCTAAAATCTCTGTGCAAAAATAGTCAAACCGAAGCGGAATACTAAAGGGAAGGAGTTAAAACTTTTGTTATAAATATAACATTATCTTATATTTTGATACGGAAACAGAGTTTCCTTTGTTCTATGGGTTTTACTAACTATTTTTGTGCCAACTTATTAAATCGATGAAGGACTCAATTTTAAAATCCATAGCAGCGCAACACCAAGGATCCGTATATGTATATGAGGGTGCGAAAATTCAACAGCAATACACACGACTTAAAAACGCATTTAGTGGTGTAGAAAAATTACGCATTAATTACGCCTGTAAAGCCTTGTCTAACTTATCTATCCTCAGCCTCATACGGTCCATGGGTTCGGGGTTGGATACGGTTTCCATTCAGGAAGTACAGCTAGGGATCAAAGCAGGTTTTCGAGCAGAAGATATCATTTTTACACCCAATGGGGTTTCTATAGAAGAAATAGAGGAAGTAGCTGCAATGGGGGTTCAAATCAATATTGATAATCTTTCGACACTAGAACAGTTTGGCACTAAACACCCCAATATTCCGGTTTGTATTCGGATCAACCCACATGTCATGGCAGGAGGAAACAACAACATCTCTGTGGGACACATCGATTCTAAATTTGGGATTTCCATTCATCAAATTCCTTTAGTGCTTCGTATTGTAGAAAATACACAAATGCACATTAATGGTGTCCACATGCATACGGGAAGCGATATACTGGACATTGAAGTCTTTTTGTATGCTGCGGAAATTTTGTTTGATGCTGCACTGAAATTTAAAAATTTAGACTTTTTAGATTTTGGAAGTGGCTTTAAAGTCCCTTATCGACCTGGGGATATTGAAACTAATATCGAGGAACTGGGTGAAAAACTTACCGAACGTTTTCATCGTTTTTGTACAACTTACGGTAAAGACTTGGAATTGGCCTTTGAGCCAGGTAAGTTTTTGGTGAGTGAAGCAGGCTATTTTTTAACCAAAGTCAACACTGTAAAACAAACAACTTCCACTGTTTTTGCACAAGTGGATTCAGGCTTTAATCACCTGATTCGTCCTATGCTATATGGTTCGCATCACGAGATTCAAAACGTTTCAAACCCCAAGGGGAAAGAGCGCTTTTATACTGTAGTGGGCTATATCTGTGAAACAGATACCTTTGGTAGCAATCGCAAAATTGCTGAGATTTCTGAAGGTGATGTTCTGGCTTTCAAAAACGCTGGAGCTTACTGCTTTACAATGGCAAGCAATTACAACTCTCGTTACCGTCCGGCAGAAGTGCTGTGGCACGAAGACAAAGCCCATTTAATAAGAAAGGAAGAGCAATTTGAAGATTTATTACGGAATCAAATACTCTTAGATTTTAAAGAAAAAGTTGCCGCTAACTAATTTTTTTTAAATTTTCTAAAGCCCCATTGTAGGTCTGTATAAATTCAGAAACAATCTCAGCAGCAGGAATTATATCGTTTATTTGAGCAGCTACTTGTCCAATTTCCAGTTCTCCATCAACTAAATCACCCTCAAACATTCCTTTTTTTGCACGTCCCCTTCCTAAAGTTTCTTTTAATTTTTCTGGACTTGCTCCCTCAGTATAGAGTTTTTTAATTTGATGATAAAATGGGTTTTTGAGCAATCGTACGGGGGTCAACTCTTTTAAAGTCAACTCTGTACTTCCTTGTTCCGCTTTTAGTATTTCGGATTTAAAATTAGGGTGTGAAGAGGCTTCTGGAGTAGCCACAAAACGTGATCCCACCTGCACTCCGTCCGCCCCTAAAGCCATAGCGGCCAACATGGCGGGTCCAGAGCCTATTCCTCCTGCAGCAATCAGTGGGATATCTATTGCTTTTTTTACCAAGGGGATAAGGGTCATCGTGGTTGTTTCTTCTCTTCCGTTATGCCCCCCTGCTTCGAAACCCTCTGCAACAATAGCATCTACACCACAGGCCTGAGCTTTTAATGCAAATTTTACAGAACTTACCACATGTACCACGGTGCAGCCATGTGATTTTAAATGCTCTGTCCATAATTTTGGATTTCCCGCAGCGGTAAATACTATCCTTACCTTTTCTTGAATAATGACCTCCATAAGTTTGTCAATATCGGGATATAATAAAGGTACATTGACCCCAAAAGGTTTTGAAGTGGCAGATTTGCATTTTTGGATGTGCTCCTGAAGGATTTCAGGATACATGGACCCTGCCCCCAACAATCCTAAACCACCTGCATTACTTACCGCTGAAGCCAATCGCCAACCGCTAGCCCATACCATACCCGCTTGGATAATCGGATATTGGATTCCCAGCAATTTGCCAATCGAATTTTCCATTAAAGAAACTGGTCTACTTTTTGGTAGGCTTTGATCACCGCCAATTCTCCTTCTTTTCCCGAATTGAAATTACCGTGTTCCATTCCTAAAATTCCTTGATAACCTCTACCGTGAATGTATTTAAACACATTGGTATAATTGATTTCTCCTGTAGTAGGCTCTTTTCTTCCTGGATTATCGCCTATTTGAAAATAACCGATTTCATCCCAGCACTGTTCTATATTTGGGATAAGGTTACCTTCCTGGATTTGCTGATGGTAGATGTCAAACAAAATTTTACAGGAGGGAGAATCTACGGCTTTGCAAATTTCATAGGCCTGAGGACTTTCAGACAAAAACAAACCGGGGTGATTTCTGAAATTTAGAGGCTCTAAAACCATCACAAGCCCGTGGGGCTCCAACAAAGCAGATGCTTGTTTTAAGCTTTCTATAACATGAGCTGTTTGGTAGGCCATGTTCTGACGTAAATCTACATGTCCTGGAACAACAGTCATCCATTTGGCATTGACTCGTTTGGCTACCGGAATGGCTTTTTTGATATATTCCAAAAACTCGGTACGTAACGCAGCATCTCCACTAGCCAGATTAGGTTTTTGCCAATAAATCTGATGTGCAACAAACACACCCATACGAAGACCTCTTTGCTTCATGGTAACTGCCATTTTTTCTTGAAGCCCCACTTCCCTATTCCGCATATCGTTGTCTTCAAAAGCGGTAAAACCTTGATCTGCCATAAAATTAAGCTGATCTATAGGATCCTCCCCTGCATGATGACGAAACATTCCCAAATGAGGGGCATAGTGTAAATTATATTTATAAGCGGCTGTAGCTGCATTAGAGGCTGCCCAAAGCGGGGTACTCGCAAGTCCTATCCCTCCTAACATAGAGGCTTTAGTGAAATTTCTTCGGTTCATCTTAAATCATTTTTGTTTTACCAGGAGTAGGTATGGGATAATTCCCATCTGAATCGGGTAATGAAGGAGGGGTCGTATCCCAAGTAACCGTTTCGGGCATCAAGTGAAGTTTGGAGTTTAAAGCTTCATCCAGAGTGATTTTTTTTCCTGTGTAGGTAGCCATTCTTCCCAAGATTGCAGTAAGTGTACTCATTGCTCCGTTTTCCGCATCTGCAATTACACCTCCGCTGCGTATGGAAGCAAACAATCGATCGTGTTCTACTTGATAAGGATTTCGATCTTCTCCCCATTTTCTTGGGTACTTGTATTGACTATTTCCTTCTAAGTCTGAAATCTGTCCTTTCCCAATTTCTACACTTCCTTTTGTTCCTTGGAACACCTCATCCACACGATTCATAGTGCCTGGAATATGCCTACATTGACTTGAAATTACGGCACCACTAGCGTAGGTAAATTCCACAAAGTGATGATCAAAAATTTCACCGTGGTCTTTCCCATTTCGCACCTGACGTCCTCCCATGCCCTGTGCAGAAACAGGATAATCACCAATAAACCAGTTGGCAACGTCAATGTTATGGATGTGCTGTTCCAAAATATGATCTCCACAAAGCCAATTAAAATAGTACCAATTGCGCATTTGATATTCCAATTCGGATTGTCCCGGCTGACGTTTTTTCACCCAGACACCTGCATCATTCCAATAGACCTGACCGCTGCGAATCTTCCCAATGGCTCCCTGATCGATACGTTGTTTTAAGTCGATGTATTTCGATTGATAGTGGCGTTGTAAACCTACTACTACATTTAGTTTTTTGGCTTGGGCTATTTTTGCAGTAGCCAAAACCTTGCGGATTCCCACAGGATCTGTAGCGACTGGCTTTTCCATAAAGACGTGTTTGTCATTATCAATAGCATATTCGAAATGATAAGGTCGGAAACCTGGAGGAGTGGTCAAGATCACAACGTCTGCAAGATCAATGGCTTTTTTATAGGCATCAAAACCTACAAAACGATTTTTTTCCTTGACATCAATCTTTTTTTCACCGTCAAAATGTTCTTGAATACCCTTCAAACTGCTTTCGATACGATCGGCAAAAGCGTCGGCCATGGCAACCAGCTCTACATTTTCGTCTGCGGTAAGTGCTTGTACGGCTGCTCCGGAACCTCTTCCTCCGCAGCCTACTAGAGCTAGTTTCAATTTTTTTGCTCCGTGTACATTTGCCATCGCCTCCACGGATAAAGGAACGGTCAAAAGGCCACTCGTAGCTAAAGCTGTTTTTTGTACGAAAGAACGACGAGAGGACTCATAATTCTTTAAGGTGTGTTTGTGTTTCATCATTTTTGAGTTTATTGGGTTGATTCGTAATTCCAGTATTTTCTTTGTTGATCTTCTGTAGGAGTCTTTACAGGACGTACCACTCTAAATCCTACAAAAGGGGCATCGGTATGCCACCATTTGCTTTTTGGGATTTGAGGGTCGCGCATTTTCCATTTTTTGGAAGAAGGTCTTCGCGCAGCGGACCGCAAGCGATTTGGTGCGTCCATCCATGAACCTCCTCTTACTACCTTAGGATAGACTTTATCCGGTTCTTGAAAAGGGTTTTTCACGTTTCCTTTCCTCGATTTGTAGGCAGTAGGCACGTATTGATCTAGGGTCCATTCGGTTACATTGCCATGCATGTCGTACAGACCCCAAGCGTTGGGTTTTTTAGTCCCTACAAGTTGATATTTTTCATTGCTATTGGAAGCATACCAAGCGTATTCGTCTAGGTCCTCAACCTCATTTCCAAAAGAATAGGAGGTGGTACTCCCTGCACGACATGCATATTCCCATTCTGCTTCTGTGGGTAAACGGTAAAAATGCCCTGTCATAGCTGACAACCATTCACAAAATTTTACTGCAGCTAATTGAGTCATGCAAATGGCGGGATAGCCTTCGGTTCCCATTCCAAAACTCATTTCTACATAAGGAGTCGTAGCGCCAGAAACCGCATCTACATCAATTTGCACTTCGCTTGTAGGATTTTTCTTACTTTGAAATGCGTCTATTTCTCTGCTTACAAACAAATTATACAGATCCCAAGTTATTTCATATTGCCCCATCCAAAAGTCCTCTACAGTCACTTCATGAGAGGGACCTTCATCTCCAAAATGTCCCGCTTCAGACTTGGGACTTCCCATAGTAAATGTACCCCCTTTGATATAAACAAGATCCAAAGATTGGCTTGTGCCAGGTAGTGTTTCTTTAATTTTATTTTGCGCTGATAAAAACAAAAAACCAGAGACAAACAAGGTTAAAAAAAGTTTTGATTTGATGCTCATACTATGCAATTCTCCCTAAAAATAGAGTAAAAAATCATGTCTTCAAACTTAGCTCTGATTTAAATCCATTGATTTGTACTTTATTTAATGGAATAAAATCATTTTAGATCATACACAGATCTTTATTCAATTGACTCTAGTAGCAAAGGAGACAAGTACTGGAAATGCTGCTGTCATTTGAATTTTGCTGCAATATTAAGGACAGAATTAGCCATGTCTAATTTCTTACCCTTTTAAGTCGACTTATATAACAAATAATATTTTTTGGTGACGGGCGTCAAAAAGTACAAATTCTGAAATAAAAGTTATACCAGTTTCACTTAACATGTTTGTTAAAGTTTTTCTTACAAATTTCCTACAAAAAAATTCAATTATTTTCTCAATTAAACAAAAAATATATTGATTTTGAATTCAGAAAAAGATGGGAAATACTATTGAGAGTAAGGGTTTTTAAAATCATTATTTAATAAGTGTCCCAAAAATATATTCACTCTTACGATTTGTTTTTTATCTTAGAAATACTAAAACCCCAAATTATTGAATCTCTCATGAGGTATCCATTACAAAAATCTTTTTTACTCAAGGTATTATCAAAGAGTATATTCGATTGTATTAAAAATCCAATTTTGCTAAATGATGTCTTGAAAACTTCTAATAATAATTTATTCACCCTAAGTCTTACCTAATTATGAAACAACTAAAAACCTTCAATGCTAAACCCTTTTTTTTACTGGGCATAGCTTTGCTTAGTGCCACATTCTTTGTAAATGCCCAAACAACGATCAGTGGAAATATTACAGATAGTAGCGGCCCCTTACCAGGTGTTACCATTTTAGAAAAGGGGACAACAAATGGAACTGTTTCAGACTTTGATGGAAATTATACCCTTAGTGTTGCAAATCAAAATTCTGTATTAGTCTTTTCCTATATAGGTTTTCTTACACAAGAAATTACTTCAGATGAATCAGGGGCTCTTGATGTTCAAATGCAACAGGATGTTCACGAAGATTTAGGTGTTTTAATATTTGATCCTGATGATGACGGAGACAATGATATTTACTTTACAAGTGGGGGTAATGAATACGACCCAAATTCACAGGGTTATGCGGATCGTTTTTATGAAAACAAAGGAAATTTGAACTTTATACAAAATAAAAATGCAATTCCTCAAAACAGAAATAGCAATCAACATATTTCAGCAGTTGATTTTGATCATGACGGAGATTTAGACCTTCTGGTAGGTGGTAGACTAACCCCAAAAAAATACCCATACCCCTCATCTTCTTTTTTATTAGAAAATAGAAGTTCTACCGATTCTATTAAATTTATTGATGTAACTGAATCAAAATGTAAGGAACTCTTAGACATCGGACTAGTAACTGATTCAAGTTGGGTTGATTTTAATAATGACGGCTGGGAAGATTTAGTGCTCGTAGGAGAATGGATGCCCATTCGGTTTTTTAAAAACAAACAAGGTGTTTTTCAAGAGGTTACCAATGAAGTGTTTGAAGTAGACACAAACGGATGGTGGTTTGCAGTTGAAAAAGGTGATTTTGATGGAGATGGGGATCAAGATTTAGTCTTGGGAAATCTAGGTGAAAATTATAAATATCAGGCAAGTAAGGAAAAGCCATTCAAAATTTATTTGAATGATTTTGACAAAAACAACAAGGCGGATATAGTATTGAGCTATGCCTCTGAGAAAAAGGAATTTCCTGTTCGGGGAAGGGAATGCTCTGCAGATCAAATCCCTGCAATAAAAGTAAAGTTTAAGGACTATAACTCCTTTGCAAATGCTTCACTTCAGGAAATTTATACCGATAAAATGTTAGATGAATCCTTGTCCTATCAAGTAAAATCGTTTCAAAGTGTGTATTTAGAAAATAGTAATGGCAAATTCATCAGAAAACCTTTACCCACTTTAGCACAAATCTCAAATATTAATGCTATCGTTACTCATGACGTAGATCAGGATGGCAACTTAGATTTTATCGTTGGAGGAAACCTCTATAATTCGGAAGTGGAAACCCCAAGAAATGATGCTAGTTTTGGATTATGGCTCAGAGGGGATGGAGAGGGAAACTTTACACCAATCGCGCCCTATCACTCGGGCCTTAATATTATAGGGGATGTTCGAAATATGAAACTGATCAGCATTCACAATAAAAATCATTTACTCGTTGCAAAAAACAACGACTACCTCCAGCAAATCAGAATCAATTAAATGAGGAAAAGTTTTATCTTCTTTTTATTCGCCATTTACATACATGCATGCGATTCTGATATCAATAATTTTTTTTTAGGAACTTGGAGAATTGAAAACCCTTCACTGCAGTCTTTTATTATATTTAAACCCAACGGGGATGCCTTGTATTATGCAAATCGAATAAGCTATTTGAAAGATACACTTGTAACCAAAGGAACCTGGGATTGGAGCTACAAAAATCAAAAAAGAAAGGATACGTTATTATTGAAAATTAAAGGGAATGACTATTTTCTTTTTGAAATTTTAGTTCTTGGGCCAAATAAATTAAAAGCAATTGAAAATCAAAATTCCGTCTATTTCTCTCGTGTGGAATAACTTTTAATCTATGAATCAAATCATTACTTCTTTTTTGAATTTATCCCAAAGGTTTCTCCTAATTTTAACCTTAGGCAGTTTGCTGTCCTGTTCACAAGAAAAAAATTATGATTTGAACACCAACAACCTCAACAAAGAAAGCAGTCCATACTTGTTGCAACACGCCCAAAACCCTGTGTTTTGGCAAAAATGGGATCCCGAGGTGTATCGTGTGCAAAACGACACTGACAAGCTTTTGATCGTCAGTATAGGCTATTCCAGTTGCCACTGGTGTCATGTGATGGAAGAAGAAACTTTTGAAGATCAGGAAGTCGCAGATTATATGAATGCACACTTTGTGAGTATGAAAGTAGACAGAGAGGAGCATCCTGATATCGATCAGCTCTATATGACTGCTACGCAGATGATGACTGGTTCGGGAGGCTGGCCGCTAAATGTCGTTTGCCTGCCCGACGGAAGACCAGTGTATGGTGGGACCTATCACACCAAAACGCAATGGCTAGAAGTATTGGGTAAAATCCAAAAACTCTACACGAACGACAAATCTCAATTGGAGGATTTCGCCCAACGCGTCGCAATGGGGATTCAGGAGGTCAATCACTTTGAGATCAATCCAGAACCGCAAGTCCTTTCCAAATCCATTTTAGAAGATGAAATGAAGTATTGGAGTAGAGAATGGGACACACTACACGGAGGAGAACGACGTACCCAAAAATTCATCACTCCCGTAAAATTCAATTACCTCTTGCACTACCAACAACTCACTCAAGACACCTCCGTCAAAGACTATCTTGAAAAAAGCTTGGTCAACATCGCCAACAGCGGGATCGTAGATCACTTACAAGGAGGATTTTTCCGCTATACGGTAGATCCAGAATGGAAGATTCCACATTTTGAAAAAATGCTTTACGACAATGCCCAACTGCTAGGCTTGTACTCAACAGCTTTTAAAGTTTTTCCAAAATCCGTGTTTAAAGATCGGGTATTTCAAACTTTCGATTTTTTACATAACACATTTAAAGATCCTTCTGGAGGCTATTATTCCGCCATAGACGCAGATAATAGTTTGGGAGAAGGACAGTATTATGTCTTTTCAAAAGAAGAACTCCAAACTATTGCACAGGAAGATTTTGAACTCTTACTCGAATTTTACAACATCGATTTAAGCGCTCCTTTTGAAACGCATTTTTATCACCTTCGACAGGGTAAAATCACCCCTGATTTTTTTAATAAACACCAACTCACTGAAGAAACCCTTTACATTAAAAAATCAAAGTGGGAAACCCAGTTTAAGGAATTGCTCCTTCAACGCGAGGTTCCCTTAATCGACACCAAAATTTTGACCTCTTGGAATGCCCAACTCATTGTAGGGTTAACCCAGTCTTACGAAGCCTTTGGATCAAAAAAATTCCTTCAAGAGGCTGAAGCTATTTATCGTTTTATAAAAACGACTGCCTTTAAAAAGAACCAATTGTTTCATACAGTACAACAGGGTAAACCCAAAGTGGAAGGCTTCTTGGAGGACTACGCCTTTTTAATTCAAGCTGCCAATGCCTTGTACCGAATTACTTTAAACACCTTGTATTTAGACGATGCGGAACAATGGACACAAACTATCCTAAAGAAATTTAGAGAAACAGAAAGCCCTTTCTTTACGTTTACCGAAGACCCTACTCTAGTGTCTAAACTCGTTTCCATAGACGACAATGTCATTCCTTCCGCCAATGCAATTATGGCAGACAATCTTTGGACTCTAGGACAGTGGTTGGGTAAAGAAGATTACCAAAACCAAGTACAAAAAATGTGGGAAGCTGTCTTGCCTAATTATCAAGAAGGGAGAAGCAGTGATTATTCTCAGTGGAGTCAACTCTTTGCCAAACTCGCCTTCCCCCATTATGAATTGGTTATCCTTGGACCTAAAGCTCAAGAATTCACAGCCGAATTTCAAAAATACCACTACCCCAATGTCCTTTTTCAAGGAAGTACTACAACCAGTGACCTTCCTCTTCTAAAAGACCGCTTTGTAAAGGACGAAACCCATCTTTATGTATGTGAAAACAAAGTGTGTTATTTACCCGTTCAAACCTTAGAAGAAGCTTTGGAGCAAATTCGGGAATTAAAAAATTAACAAATCCTTGAACTTTTAAAGACACTCAAGGTTTGTGTCTGTTGTCTAAACCCTATTTATCAAAAGGTTTTCTTTTAGCTTATCACCCCAGACCCCAATAACTCCTTCCCCTGATACCAGGCTACAAACTGTCCTGAAGTAATAGCAGACTGAGGTTCTTCAAATGCCACATAAAGTCCTTCCCGGGTTTGGTAAAGAGTAGCTTGTTGTAAGGGTTGGCGATAACGAATACGTGCTTGAACATTCAGACTGGAACCCACTTCAATTTTTAGGTCTGTTCGTATCCAATGGATTTCTTCTGAAGTCACCTTTAGGGTGTCTCGGTACAAACCAGGATGAAACTTCCCTTCTCCTACATAAATAATATTTTCTTCTACATCAGTATCGATCACAAAAAGAGGCTCCTCAAATCCACCTATACCTAGCCCTTTGCGCTGACCAATAGTGTAAAAATGGGCTCCTTGATGTTCTCCTATTAGAGCACCGTCACTGAGTGTATAATGATATTTTTCTGCTTTTTGAATTAGGGTCTGATTTGTTCCATTCTCATTAGAATAGGCGGAAAGGGTTTCTGGAATCTTAATAATCTGTCCTGTTTTGGGCTTGAGTTGCTGTTGTAAAAAATCGGGAAGTCGCACTTTACCTATAAAGCACAACCCTTGAGAATCTTTTTTCTCTGCCGTAACCAGTTGCTCTCGTTGTGCGAGGGCTCGGACTTCAGCTTTTTCCAAATGCCCTATCGGAAAGAGTACTTTACTCAATTGCGCTTGATTCAATTGACACAAAAAATAAGACTGGTCTTTGAGCTTGTCTTGTCCAGCTAGGAGTTGATAAACCCATTCTCCCGTATCATTTTGAAATGCTTCTTTTTGGCAATAATGCCCAGTAGCGACAAAGTCTGCACCTAACGAAAGAGCGATTTCCAAAAAGACATCAAACTTGATCTCACGATTACAAAGTACATCGGGGTTGGGTGTACGTCCTTGAGCGTATTCGTTAAACATATAGTCCACGATCCGCTCTTTATATTCTTTGCTTAAATCTACCGTTTGAAAGGGAATTCCTAGTTTCTCGGCTACCAACATTGCATCATTACTATCTTCCAGCCAGGGGCATTCATTGGAAAGGGTGACGGATTCGTCGTGCCAGTTTTTCATAAACAGACCAATGACCTCATAGCCTTCATCTTTTAGAAGATACGCAGCCACACTGGAGTCTACACCACCAGAAAGTCCAATGACAACCCTTTTTTTCATACCGCAAAGATAGTCAGCTTCTCAGAATTATTTACCTCTCGCCTTTTTTTGCTTTTCTGCTTCTTCCATAGCCTTTTGTAATCGTGCAGAAAACCCTCCTGCTTTTTTAGGCTTCTTCTTATTTTCCTCAATTTTGGCATGGATCTTCGAATCGTCGATGATGTAATTTTTTATGATCAACATCAAAAAGATCGTCAAGAGGTTGGAAACAAAATAATACAAACTCAATCCACTTGCATAGTTGTTAAAGAAAAACAACATCATCAAGGGCATCAGGTACATGATGATTTTCATATTCGGCATTCCCGGTTGTTGCGGCATGGGTTGTTGCCCAGTAGTCATTTTGGTGTAAAAGAAAATCGCTATAGAGGCCAAAATCGGGAATAAACTCACATGGTCTCCATAAAACGGAATACTGAACCCCAGGTCCAAAACCGAATCGTAAGAAGAGAGATCGTCTGCCCAAAGGAAACTCTTGTCTCTAAGTACAAAAGCTACAGGAAAGAACGAAAATAATGCGTAAAAAATCGGCAGCTGAATCAAGGCTGGCACACATCCCGACATGGGACTAGCTCCGGCTCGGGAGTACAAACTCATCGTTTCTTGTTGGCGTTTTACCGCGTCGTCTTTATATTTGGCAGTAATGGCCTCCACATCAGGACGTAATACTTTCATTTTGATTTGAGAAACATACGATTTGTAAGTGACTGGTGACATGGCTAGTCGCACGATAATTGTCATTACGATAATTGCTATACCATAGGACAAGAAAGACGATAAAAAGCCAAACAAGGGCAAGAAAATCACACGGTTGATCCATCCAAAAATACCCCAACCCATCGGGATGGATGCTTCTAAATCCCCCTCCAGATTTTGCAATGTTTTGTAATCTGTAGGGCCATAATAAAACTCAAATTGAGTATTGACATTTCCAGACTGTGAAGGCAAGGTATAGGTGGTTTCAAAGCGCTTGGTGAATTTTTCTTCCAAGCTTTCTTCGCTAGACAAATCTTTAGATTTAAGATCTGCCGTAACAATGGGGGTATCAGGAATGAGAATTGCACTAAAAAAGTGTTGGCGGTATGAAATCCATCGGATACCTTCCCGCGTTTCTTGATCCTCCCCACTCAGGGATAAATAATCCACCCGATCTTCTTCATAACCAAAGGTGTATTCAGTATAACGATTTTCATAATCTATACTTCTCGAGTTTCGATATACATCAGTAGTCCAGCTAACCTTGGGCGGTTGGTTTTGATCCAATAGCCCTTCCATACCCTCGGTTTTAAAATGTACAGTAAACAAATAGCCCGTTTTAGGAAAAACATATTCGTAAGCAACATACTGAGATTCTGAAAGTGCGGCTCGCATGGAAACAACAAAAGCGTCGTCCTGCTCTGTGAGGGTAGGTGTAAAATAAAAATCTCTTGTATTGAGTGCACGCCCATCTCTGGTATTTAGGGTAATATTAAAATCTACATTCCCATTTTGAACCATAGGTATAGGCGAGTCTTCGTAATTTTCAAATTCTTGAAGTACTAATTTGTGTATGCCTCCCCCTTGGGTTTGCAGTTCCAAAGTCATATTCTCCGTGGAAAATGAAACATTTGGAAAGTCTTTGGGAACAAATAATCCTCCCAAATCTCCATAAGCAATTATTTTTTGTTGCTGTTGTAGCGAATCTTGGACTGCTTGAGGTATGGAGGGCATGACAACCGGCTGTTCTGTTTGAACGGCTCCCGCATTAGGAACTTCTTCAGGACCATTGCGATACAACATCCACGTTAGGATCAATGCAATCAAAATAAATCCTATGAACTGATACGGATCAAATTTTTTTTCTTCCATTTTCGGGCGCTTAATGAGTTAATTTTTTAGCCAAGCTTGCTTGGACGAAACCTTTAAATAGTGGATGGGGGTTTGAAACTGTACTTTTATATTCGGGATGAAATTGGACACCTACAAACCAAGGGTGATTTTTATATTCAATAATTTCAACCAAATCTGTTTCTGGATTGGTCCCAGCGATTACAAAGTCGTTATCAAAAATTTGATCTAAATAATCGTTATTGAATTCATAACGATGACGATGGCGCTCAGAAACGGAAGCTGTGGGATAGATTTCAGAAACTTTTGTTCCAGGCTTGACCTCACAATCCCAAGCACCCAAACGCATAGTACCGCCCTTTTTGACAATACTTTTTTGGGACTCCATCAAATCAATGACTGGATGGTTGCAATCGGGATCCATCTCTGTTGAATTGGCATCCTTCAGTCCCACCTTATTTCGTGCATATTCTATGACTGCCATTTGCATTCCTAGACAAATTCCTAAAAACGGAATATTATGTGTTCTGGCATATCCTATTGCAGTTATTTTCCCTTCGATTCCACGTTCTCCAAATCCAGGAGCTACCAGCACTCCGTCTAGTTCATTGAGAATCTCGCCTACATTTTGCGAATTAATATCTTCAGAGTGCAAACTCACTACAACCACGTCTGTTTCTTGATCGGCACCGGCATGAATCAAAGATTCTAAAATTGATTTGTACGAGTCTTGAAGCTCAACATATTTCCCAACCAAGCCTATTTTGATTTGATGTTTCGGGTTTTTAAACCGCTTTAAAAAGGCATTCCACGCTTCCAGCTGATGGGATTGCTTGGGTTGCAACTGAAGCTTATTGATTACTACTCTGTCCAATCCTTCCTCCAACATTTTTAGAGGAACATCATAAATGGTGTTTACGTCTATAGATTGAATAATTGCCTCGCGTTTAACATTGCAAAACAGGGCTAGTTTTTCTCTTATTTCATCGGAGAGTTCGTGTTCTGTTCTGCATACAATAATGTCCGCAGAAATTCCACTCTCCATCAATGTTTTTACCGAGTGTTGTGTGGGTTTAGTTTTGAGTTCACCTGCCGCAGCTAAATAGGGGATCAAAGTCAGATGAATCACCAATGCATTTTCTCTACCTAAGTCCCAAATCAGTTGCCGAACCGATTCGATATAAGGCAACGATTCAATATCTCCTACGGTTCCTCCAATTTCTGTTATGACAATATCATACGCTCCGGTTTCACCTAGAAGCTGCATGCGTTCTTTTATTTCGTTGGTAATGTGGGGAATCACCTGAACCGTCTTTCCTAGGAATTCACCTCTGCGTTCTTTTTCAATCACACTTTGGTAAACCCTCCCTGTGGTAACATTATTGGCTTGAGAAGTGGTCACATTCAAAAAGCGTTCGTAATGTCCCAAATCCAAATCCGTTTCTGCACCGTCATCTGTTACAAAACACTCTCCGTGTTCATAAGGATTGAGGGTACCTGGATCGACATTGATATAGGGGTCGAACTTTTGAATGGTGACTTTAAAGTTTTGTGATTGAAGGAGTTTTGCCAGAGAAGCAGCAATAATACCTTTCCCTAGTGATGAGGTTACCCCTCCTGTGACAAAAATGTATTTGGTATCGGACATCCGGTTGTTTTAATTCATTAACCTAACCGGGCTCAAATTTACAAAAATCAAGAGGAACTAGACGTCTCTACCCTCTATTCTTTTATTTCAATAATTTCATAACCCTGATGTTGCAAGATATAAAGGGCTTGATTGAGAAAAGATTCGTTTTCATTTTCTCGATAATAAAACCGATTCGACTGATATTCCGTCTCTCCCAACTCCAAAGATTGTTGAATTTCATTTGCATAAGCCGTTCGTAAAACGGCATCTGTAACCAGATCGTAAGCCCTTAGTGCTTCTTTGTTAGGAGGTTTGCCAAAAGCTACAATATAATCTGCTACAAAAGGATCGTCTAAAGGTTTGTCTAAAGGTTTGGATCCTGTAGGATAGGTAAATTTTATGGCACCTAGCACTTTTCGGGTAAGATTTTCATTGTCGTAAGCATTACTTCGATAGGTGGTAAATACCTGCACCTCTCGGTTCTTAGTGTTTTGCGCATTGAACTGAGAAAGTGCACTAGCTATAAGGGGAAACGATTGGGTTTCTAAAATAATTTTATTAGGGATAGAGTCTATTAAAAGTGAATCTACAAGTTCGGGAAGGATGTAATCCGCTTTTTCAGGTCTAATTTTTATAGCCCAAGGGAATCGTCTCTGGAGTTGTTGTTCAATTTTTCGATTTGTAGAATCTGCGACTATGACTACATTTTGAGTTGTATCTAAATACTTTTCTAAATAGTCATACATCTTAGCACGAAGGTCTTTTTCTTCGGTTACGGATTGTATTACATTTTTTCGGAAAGCGACAGCTCGTGTAGATAAAGGAGCAAATTTGGGAATATTTTTTAAGCTGGGTTGATTAGAGATATAATCAAAGTTATTTGGAATTAAAGGCCCAACAATAAAGTCTAGATTCTCAAGTGTTTTAGACTCCACAATTTCTGTAAGTTTGGCTTGTTGGTTTTGAGTGTCAAAAGTCGTCAGTTCCACTTCAATTCCCTTTTGTGCAACTTGCTTTAATGCAAATAAAACTCCAGTATAAAAATCGAGTGAAAGGGTATGTAGGTTTCGCATTTCTAATGCTCGCTTGGTATCCTCTATAGAATCAAAGACAATCTCATTGGTCTTGAAAGGAAGCAAAACGCCTAATTTTATTTTATTTTTAACATAGGTAGAATCCAGTAAATTTACCCGTTCCACCAAAAGGTCATTTTCAATTTTTAACTTACCACTCAAAGAATCTGGAATTCGCAAAATCATTCCCACTTGAAGCCCTGTTTCGATCAAATTGGGGTTTAAAGAGTCCAATACACTTTTGCTGACACCAAGTTTTTTTTCTATGCGATAATACCCTTCTGTTGGAAGTACTTTATAATAATTGAAAAGACTGTCTTTTTCAGGAAGAACTTCTCTAAGATCTCTGTTTCTCACCCGAATCATTTGACCAATTTTAAGACCTTCGGAAATTTGAGGGTTTAAGGAATCTAATTCTTTAACGGTCATCCCGTACGTATAAGCCAAACGCCATTTGGTCTCTTTGGGTACTACGCTATGGGTAGTGTAATTAGAGGTTTTTGTAGCGGTACTACTCCTGACTCTTGGGATCGAAGTTTGATCAAAAACAGGGATCCGGAGAGTCATTTTACGTTTAAGACCAACCCGCTCCAAAAGAGGGTTGTACTCCAAGAGTTGTTCTTTCGAAATCTCATAAAAAGCTAAAATTTCACTTAAGGTCTCCCCTTTTTTAACCCTGTGGGTATCAAAACGCTCAGGGATTTGACCAAAACAAAGGTGAAAGCCTAAAAACAGGACGCCAATCAAAAGAATATTTTTCATAAGAGACTTTGTAGCAAAAACTATTCCCATTCTATCGTTGCTGGAGGTTTGGAGCTAATATCATACACGACTCTGTTGATTCCTTTTACATTATTGATGATCTCGTTAGAGATTTTTTGTAAAAAAGCATAGGGTAGGTCAACCCAATCAGCTGTCATTCCATCTGTAGACTGAACGGCACGTAGAGCAACACAATTTTCATATGTTCGTTCGTCTCCCATTACACCCACACTGTTTACAGGTAAAAACATAGCTCCTGCTTGCCAAATTTGATCGTACAAATCCCATTTTTTTAGTCCTTGAATAAAAAGGGCATCAACTTCCTGCAAAACACGAACTTTTTCACGAGTAATCTCCCCTAAAATTCGAATGGCCAATCCTGGTCCTGGAAAAGGATGACGCCCCAATAATGCAGCATCCATTCCCATACTTTTTCCTACACGTCTGACCTCATCTTTAAACAACATTCGCAAAGGCTCTACCAGATTTAACTTCATGTACTCTGGCAATCCACCTACATTGTGATGGGATTTTATCGTTGCAGAGGGACCGTTTACCGAAATGGATTCGATGACATCAGGATAAATAGTCCCTTGTCCCAACCATCGTGCACCCTCCACCTTTTGAGATTCGGAATCAAAAACATCGATGAAAATTTTTCCAATTATTTTACGCTTGGTCTCAGGATCAGAAACCCCCTCTAGGGCATCCAAAAATTGATCCGAAGCATCAACCCCTTTCACATTGAGTCCCATGCCAGAATACTGTTCTAAAACTTCTTCAAATTCGTTCTTGCGCAACAAACCGTTGTTAACAAAGATACAGTTTAACCGATCTCCAATCGCTTTGTGAAGCAATAGAGCCGCAACAGAAGAATCTACACCTCCAGAAAGTCCAAGAATCACTTTGTCTTGACCAACCTTTTCTTGAATTTCTTTCAGTGTCATTTCTACAAACGAATCGGGGGTCCATTCTTGTTTCACCTTAGCTATTCCAACCAAAAAGTTTTCCAATATCTGTTTCCCATCAGAAGAATGATAGACTTCTGGGTGAAACTGAATAGCATAAGTATCTTCATTTGAAAATTTATAGGCTGCATTTGCTACATCTTCTGTACTCCCAAGATGTTCTGCATTTGAGGGTAGCGTTAAAATGGTATCCGCATGACTCATCCATACTTGACTATTTTCTGAAATACCTTTAAAAAAGGGGTCTTTCCCGTTGAATGAGGAAAGGTGTGCACGTCCATACTCACGTGTGTTGGAAGGACTGACTTCACCTCCAAAAAAATGAGCTAAATATTGAGCGCCATAACAAATTCCCAAGAGTGGAATTTTTCCTTTAATCTGATCTAAATTAGGATGTGGTGCATCTTCAGAACGAACGGAAAATGGAGAACCAGACAAAATTACGGCTTTAAAGCTTGAAATTTCTTCAGGCGGATTGTTAAAGGGGTGGATTTCGCAGTAAATAAAAAGCTCACGAACACGTCGAGCAATGAGTTGGGTGTACTGAGATCCGAAATCGAGAATGAGAACTTTTTCTTGCATGAGCAAAAATACAATTTAATCCAAGGCTTAAAAAAACAATCCTAAAATTAATACACAACTGTTGTTAATACTCGATTAGAGTAAAATCGGGATTGAGTGGGTCTAATGTATTGATAAGCATAGGAATAAAATCCGATCCTATTTCCATATATAAAGAAATAAAATTCTGGTTGCGTTCCTGTAGCTGATCATTAGGAAATAGGGCGTCATGGAGCACCTCCACTCTTTGTAACTGATCTGCAAGGACTCTTTTTTGAGCCTTCAGCAATCGTTTTTCCAAATGCTGAATTCCTTTTAATTGCTTTTTTTCCTGCGCCTGAACTGCCCCCTCAAATGAAGAATCTGTTTTGTTTACCAAGTTTTGGAGGTAGGTAAACTGTTTTTCTAACTGTACTTTTAAAAAATTTAAATCCAGATCAATCTCACTGTTTTCTTTAACCTTTTTGACGATTAGCGCCTTTCGATCTAAAAACAAGTCTCTTGGTTCCAGTCCCAACTTGGATATTTTTCGTGCTGATTTTTCAGAATAGAGTAAAGCTGAATTTCGGACTAAAAGCATAGGGAAAGGAATTTTTAACCGATCAAAATTGTGTTTCAATTGAAACCAATAGGCAACTTCTCCCCCGCCTCCGATATAACAAAGATTTGGCAAAATGACTTCCTGGTAAAGTGGTCTTAAGATGACATTGGGCGAGAAACGTTCAGGATGCTTTTCAAGTAGTTGTAAAAATTCTGATTCGGAAAATTGTTGTTCTGTACCCTGCAATACAAAAATACCGTTTTGTTTTTCAATACGGTACCGCCCTTTTGGGGTAAGGTAAAACAAATTGATAGGTCTAGGATTGACTTGAGGTTTGTAGTTTGCATCATATTTTGTTATCAATTCTGTAATTTGATGCGATACGCTATCATAAGACACCTGAGAAAGAAGTTCTTCTTTTACGAAAGGTGTGAAAATCTTTTTTAAAGAGGGCACATTGGGTTCCAATACCACCAGACCGTAGGCGCCAAAAAGCTCATGGACCAAATGAAGAGTAGCCTCGGATAGGTTTGATGCTTTTCGATAACTCTTTTCCAGCCATGATTTGACTACTTCAGATTCAGGTCGCTCACCCAAATGAGACTCAAAAGTGTCTAAAACTGATTGCAAGTCGTCTAGGGGAAGTTCCCCAACCGCTCCTGCTGCCTCACGATTCCATTTGATTTTTTTATCCTGAAACTGAAAAGAACTGATTTCTTCAAAGTCATGGTCTTCACTCGCCATCCAATACACAGGGACAAAATTGGACTCAGGATACTTTGCTTTGAGTTGTTTACACAAATTGATTGTGCTGATAATTTTATATATAAAATACAAGGGACCTGTCATCAAACACAGCTGGTGACCTGTAGTCACCGTAAAGGTGTTTTCTTGTCCGAGGAGTTCGATATTGCTAGATACCCCCTTGGTCTGTGCCATAGGTTTGTATTGTTCCCGTAAGACTTCAACTAAAACAGAGCGTATCTCCTTTGAAAAGTGAGTGCTTTTTTGTTCTATTTGATTCTTTGCGTTTTTTAAACTCGGATAATGACCGTAAAAATTTTGTAAATTCACCTTTTGACTTAGATAATCACAAATTAATTGTGAAAACCGCCCCGTATCTTTTATAGAAATGTGTTGGGTGTGCATGAAACAATTTGTGTAAAGATATTCGTTTTTTATAAAAAGAAATTTAAAGTTTGTACAGAAAGTGTACATTTAAAAACAAAAATACATTCATGTTTCGCGAAATTTTCATTCTTTTCATTTTCAGTTTTTCCGTTTCATTAAATGCACAACTCCATTCTCCAAAAGATTATTTGGGTTACGAACTTGGCACGCAATTCAGCCGTCATCACCAAGTAGTGGACTACTATCAGTATTTGGAACAAAACTCTGATCAAATCCAACTCGTCTCCTATGGAAAAACAAATGAGGGTCGTTTACTACAACTTGCTTTTATTTCTTCATCAGAAAATTTAAAAAATTTAGAAGCCATCCGAACTGCTCACATGCAAAATAGCGGGAGCTTACCAGGCCCAAAAAATGATCAAAAATCAATTGTATGGCTTAGTTATAACGTACATGGAAACGAATCTTCCAGTACCGAAGCTTCTATGAAAACTGCCTATGCACTTCTTACTCAATATCAAGAGTGGCTGGAAGACACCATCGTCATTATCGATCCTTGCATCAACCCCGACGGAAGAGACCGCTATGTGAATTTTTACAATCAAACGCGTAGCATACCCTACGATTCAAATCGCCTTACTCGGGAACATAATGAGGGATGGCATAACGGGAGAACCAATCACTATATTTTTGACTTAAACCGCGATTGGGCTTGGCTTACCCAGGTAGAATCTCAACAACGTATAAAACAATACAACCAATGGTTGCCTCATATTCATGTCGATTTTCACGAACAGGGAATTAACAGCCCTTATTACTTTGCCCCAGCTGCAGAACCATTGCACGAAATGATCACTGATTTTCAAAAGAATTTTCAAGATGCATTGGGGAAAAATCACGCTCGCTATTTTGATAAACAAGGATGGTTTTACTTTACCAAACAACGCTTTGACATCTTATATCCCAGCTATGGAGACAGTTATCCAATGTATTTGGGAGCCATCGGAATGACCTACGAACAAGCAGGTGGAGGTGGTGCTGGACTGGGTGTAGATAACGATGAAAACATTGAACTTACCTTAAAAGACCGTATCGAACATCATTACACCACCGGAATCTCAACTGTGGAAATGGCCGTGAAAAACAAAACACAACTCAACAAAAATTACCAAGACTACTACAGCGACAAGAACTTGAGATACAAAAATTTTATTTTAGAGGGTAACGAAGATCATATCCTTACACTAGCGCAATTTTTCAAACAACATCAAATTGAGAGTCGGCGCCTTGCAAAAAACACTACGGTTCGCGGCTATGATTATCAAAAGCAAAATAATTCAACAACTTCGTTTGAAAAAAATGCACTTGTCATTTCCACAGACCAACCCAAAGGAAAAATAGCGCACATCCTTCTAGAACCCAATACCAAGCTCAATGATTCACTTACATATGACATCACAGCTTGGTCTTTAGCCTACGCCTATGGACTCAAAGCCAATGCAACAAAGGAAAACGTAGAAACAATTTCCCTTGAGGCGTTTCAAGCAAATACTTCTATTCCCTTAGAAAAAGGAGCATATGGGTACGCGTTAGCTTCTCAAAGTTTTGCTGACAGTCGGTTTTTAGCAGCACTCCTAAAAAACGGTTTAGGGGTACGTTATAATACAGTACCCATCACCAACAGTGGAAAACGCTGGGAAAGTGGGTCATTATTTATACTCAAAGGGGATAATTTAAAAGACGAAGAGTATACTTCACTGCTACAGAAACTCGCAGAAAGTCACCAACGTGAATTGTACCCAATCCAAACAGGGTATTCTGACAAGGGTCCCGATCTAGGGGCAGACGAATTGGTATTGATAAAAGCCCCTAAAATTGCAGTTTTAAAATCAGACAATACCTCCTCGTATCGTTATGGGGAAGTATGGCACTTTTTTGAGCAACAGTTGGAGTATCCATTAATCCAAATCAATGAAAATAGACTCCAACGTATGTTGTCAGAAATTGACGTATTGATTATCCCTGGAGGGAGGTATCAAAAATGGTCTAATTCAAATTCTCAAGAGAAAATAACGGAGTGGATTCTAAAAGGAGGTAAAATTATAGCACTTTCTAGTGCATTAAATCTTTTTGCAAATACAGATTCTTTTGCACTAAAAAAGAAAGAAAACCCAACTCAAGACACTACTTCCATTCCCTTTTCGGAATTGGAACGCAATAAAATAAGTGAAATCACAACAGGCAGTATTTTTAATGCTAGCATTGATCGTTCTCATTCACTAGCCTTTGGAGTAAATCGGTACTATACACTAAAACTTGATGCAGATGCCTATGAACTTCTGGAAGATCAGGGCAATGCCTTTTCATTAAATAGCGAAGCAGAATCTGTTGCGGGATTTATAGGCCATCTCGCCCAAACCAATCAGAAAAAATCGCTGCTGTTTGGAGAAGAACGTTTTGGTCGTGGAAGTTTAGTTTATTTAGTAGATAATGTACTTTTTAGAGGGTTTTGGTATTCGGGTAAACAAGTTTTTTCAAACGCACTTTTCTTTTAAATTTTTTGTGGCATATTTTTTGGTTTATGGTTTTTAGATAACCCAAAGTCATGCGCTTAAATATTTTCCTCTTATTCACTCTTATATTTTCAATCAGTTGTAGTATCGATACACTGATTGAATCCTCTGCTGAGGCAGAATCTCAGTCAAAAAAAATTAAAGTAGGGTATTTTTCCCCTATTTATGCTAGTCCTGGTAGCGATATACTGACCGTTGCACTTAAAGATCCCACCCCCTTTGAGGAAACGGGTAAAATTATTCATTATCAAGATTATATTTTTATCAATAAACCCCAAGAAGGAATTCACATTGTTAACAATTCGGATCCCAAAAACCCTATCAATGAAGGGTTTATTCAGATCAAAGGAAATATCGATATGGCCATTATCGATGACTTTCTTTACGCAGATCAATTTTCCGCACTTGTAGTACTAGACCTCCAAGACTTAGAACATGTCAGTTTGATTGAGGACTTTACGGTAAAAGAAATTTTTAATTATAACCGATATTGGGCCTTTGATCCTGATGATTCTTCGGATGAATACGAATTTTATCAACTCGAAAGTGTAGACGATAAGCAAGGAATTGTTGTCGGTTGGAATCTTAAAATTCGGTTGGAATTGATGGACTTTAGAAGGTATCCCTTTTTGAATAATACATCTGATCTAGTTGAAATTGTTGAAGAAGAAACCTCACAAAATGATATCAATGGAAACCGACAAAGTCAAGCTGGATCTATGACTCGCTTTTTACCTGTAGATAATTTATTGTATACTCTAAACGAATGGGAATTAATTCTTTTTGAAATTGCAGAAAACCACAAGCCTTTACGCTTTGGGAAAACTGGCACCAATAGCAGTGCTGAAACTCTTTTTCGATTAAATGATTATCTTTTTATAGGTACTACTACAGGCATGTTGGTATATGGGATTGACAGTCCTAAAAATCCTACCTTTTTAAGTCGTATCGATCACTTTAGAAGTTGTGACCCTGTGGTTGCCGATGAAGAATATGCCTATGTCACCTTACGTGGAGGCACCAACTGTTTTACAGAACGCAACGAGCTTCAAATCATCAGTTTAAAAGATCCAGAAAATCTAGAAGTCGTGTCCCGACAAATTTTATTCAACCCGCACGGTCTTTCAGTGTATGAAGATTATATAATTGTTTGTGATGGGACTGCAGGCATTAAGGTCGTTGATGTTTCAGACAAAACCAAGCCTGAAGTAGTCAATACCATAGCTGTAGATTTTGCCTATGATGTTATTTTAGATTATCCTAAAGCCATAGTGGTAGGAGGAGGAAAGGTATATCAGTACAACATCAGTCAACTTCCAGAACTCGAACTTATTAGTCAAAACTAAATTACACAGGTACACCAATCAAATCGTAATCTGTGGCTTCTGTAATTTTAATTTCTGAAAAGTCTCCTTGTTTGAGATAATATTTTGAAGCGTCAATAAGCACTTCATTGTCCACGTCGGGAGAATCCATAAAGGTACGTCCCACAAAATGAACTCCTTCCTTTCGGTCAATTAAACAACGAAAGGTTTTGCCTACACAGGTTTGATTGTGTTCCCAAGAAATTTGAGATTGGATTTCCATAATGGCATTGGAGCGTTCTTGCTTGACCTCTTCAGGAACATCGTCTATCAAATGATGGGCGTGAGTATTTTCTTCGTGACTGTAGGTAAAACAACCCAGACGTTCAAAACGCATTTCCGTAACCCAATTTTTAAGGGTCTCAAAATCGGCTTCGGTCTCTCCTGGATATCCTACGATCAAAGAGGTTCTTAAAATAATGCCAGGAACTTCTTCTTTAAATTTTCTTAAAAGTGCTGTCGTTTTTTCTTGTGTTGTACCACGTCGCATGGATTTTAATATTGGATCCGAGATGTGTTGAAGCGGAATATCCAAATAATTACAAACCTTATCCTCTGTCCTCATGACTTCCAAAACATCCTCAGGAAAACCCGTCGGAAAAGCGTAATGCATACGAATCCATTCAATGCCTTCCACTGCTGCTAAGGCGCTTAGCAGCTCTGCCAATCTTCTCTTTTGATATAAATCCAAACCATAATAGGTCAAATCCTGTGCAATCAACATCAGCTCTTTGACTCCTTCTTTTGCTAATTGCTGTGCCTGCTGAACCAATTCTTCAATGGGAGTAGAACGGTGTTTGCCTCGCATCAAAGGAATCGCACAAAAAGAACAAGGCCGGTCGCAACCTTCTGCAATTTTTAGGTAGGCAAAATGTTTGGGTGTTGTCAATAGTCGTTCCCCTACCAATTCGTGTTTGTAATCTGCTCCCAAAACTTTTAGAAGCTGAGGCAAATCTGAAGTTCCGAAATAAGCATCCACTTGAGGAATTTCTTTTTCTAAATCGGGTTTATACCGCTCACTCAAACACCCTGTGACATAGACCTCGTCAACTTTGCCTGCTTCTTTGTTTTGAATCTGTTCCAAAATGGTATTTACAGATTCTTCTTTAGCGTTATCAATAAATCCACAGGTATTGATCACGACGATATTTCCTTCTTCTTCATGCACTACCTCTTTTTTATTGGCTCTCAATTGTCCCATGAGCACCTCAGAATCATAGATGTTTTTAGAACACCCCAAGGTAATTACATTGATCTTATTTTTTTTGGTTGACTTTGTTCGCATGGTCTTATTGAAAGAGTTTAGGAATTTTTCTAGCCTGCATCTCATGTTCAAAAGCAGCACCAAGTTCCAGTAACTGTTGCTCTTTTCTTGAAGGCGCAATAAAAGTTATGTTTTTGGGCTGACCATTTGATTGATATCCCATGGGTACTCCCAAAGCTGGATAATGCGCCGCAGCAGCAAAACTGGCTGTATTATTATCAATAGAAACCACAGCATCTAGATCATACTTGTCTATCGCTTGAAAATAACTTTTTGCCAATCGCATAAGATTTTGCTTTTCATCACTAAACTCTTCCTGAGATAGCGTTTCCCGTGCAATTCTTTGAAAGATTTCCTGACCATAAGGTGCATGGAGTAAGGTGTCTTTTTGGTTGAAAGAAATAACATCTTGAACAGAATCAAAAGGCAAATTGGAAGCGGCATGATTTTGAATGTATTTAGGAAGGTCAGCACGCATGTCTACATCCAGTAATCTTCTAAAAAGTTTTAACTCCACTTCGGGTGGGTCAAAAAATGTGACTTTTGCTCCTGCAGCTTTGATTCTTTGAATTGCATTTTGGAGCAAGCTATCTTCTTCAAAATCTCGAATAACACCCAAATGCTTCCCTTTTAAACGAATCGTATCCAATCCTTGGTAAGCTATGGGTTTACTAGCATAGCCATAGACATCCTCCTGGTCCTCCCCCACAAGCGCATCCATTAAAATGGCATTATCCAAGACATTTTTGGTCATAGGGCCTGCAGTGTCTAAAGTACTCGAAATGGGAACAACTCCGCTTCGGCTTACCGCCCCTATCGTAGGCTTTAAACCGACTACACTGTTTTTTCCAGAAGGAGAAAGTATGGAACCCGAGGTTTCAGAACCTATCGCAGCTACTGCATAGTTTGCCGCTACTGCTACGCCACTTCCTGAACTAGATCCTCCCGTCTCAAACACTTTTCTCCCATAAGGATTCAGAGTTTGTCCACCCATTGCACTATATCCCAAAGGGCAGCCTTGACAAAAATAATAAGCCCATTCACTGAGATTTACTTTTCCTAAAATTAAGGCTCCTTTAGCTTTTAAACGCTTTACCAAAAAAGCATCATCTGAGGGAAAGTTATCTTTAAATGCTGCTGCTCCTGCTGTAGTAGCCATAGGAATAGCATTGATGTTGTCTTTAAGAAGAATTGGCATCCCATACAAAGGATGACTCAGTTTCTGTGCTCGGTTTTTGTCATGAGCTCGAGCCTGATCTAAAACCTCAGGGTTAAGCGCTATAATGGCGTTTAAATAGGTGTCTCTTTTATTTTCAAAAAGATATATACGATACAAATAAAACAATGTAAGCTTCTCATACGTCAAATTACCTTGCTGCACTTGCGTTTGTATGCTGAGAATGTCCTGTTCTAAAATCAAAGGCTTTAGGCGATTGTATTCTTCTTCCGTAAATTGGAGTAAAGCCTCTTTAAAAGGAGTAAAAAATGTATTGCGATCGCTGTGCTGTGACTGGATTCGCTTGAAACGCATCCGCTTTACGGGATGATCTTGATTTGCCTGTAATTCTTCTGTTTCGTCATACGAAACCCATGGATCCAGTTGTTTTTCTTCTCCATGACAAGCCATAAGAAAAAAGACAATACTTAGTATAAGGAAATTGGTACTACGCATAATTTATAGATTTAATTTAGTGGAAAGGAACCAAAGTACTTCTTGGGTTACAGCTTCATGATTTTTAGAACTTAAATAGGAAGTCAGTACGTGATCTCCTGCCTCAGGAAAAGCTTTTTTGACTTTTAAATTTTCTGGTGTTCCTAATTGATCAAACATTTTTAGCATCGCTGGAACTGACACTACGTTATCTTGAAGACTATCGTTTTTATAATAGTACCCTAAAAAGACAGGAACCTGTATCTTTTTAAAAGTAGATTTACGCATTTTGAGATCCAAAAATTTTTGCATGTGGGTAAGACTTTCCAAACGCGTTTTAGTTGTCCAATACTTTTTCTTTTCCTGATTTGAAGTGATCATATAATGGTAATTGCCCCCTTTGACTAAACGAGCGATTTGTAATCCCCAGGGTTTGGACAATAGTTTGGAATTGGAATCATAAACAGCGATGTTGGGGCCAAACAAACACAACGCAGCAATATCGGGGTCAGCTCCCAAACTCAATGAAAGTGAACCTCCATGAGAAGTTCCCAGTACAATCACTTTATCCCCTAGTTGTTTTGCCACAGCTAAGGCTTCTTTTGCAGATTCCCAATAGTCTTCATTATTAAAGTGTAGCATAGGTTCTGTTTCCTCCAAACCATGACCGTAAAGGCGAGGAACATAAAGATTTGCTCCTAGGGCTTTAGCAATGTTACGGTGTACAGGCTCCCCTTCCATCCCTGAGGCAGTGAAACCATGAAGATAGAGTAAACTATAAGTAGTTTTTTTTGGAATGGAATCGTTAAAAATAATTTTGGATGCGTTTCCTGAACGCACATTGCCCAGTTCGTTCTCTTTTTCTGTAATCCATTGATTCAAGGTGGCCAGGTCTGATGGGACAGTAACTGGAGTGTCATTCAGCTCGGGTGTATCTACCCGTGGACCAACCAAATAGATAGCCCCTACCAACAAAAAAAAGACTGCAACACCTCTTAAAATTTTCATATTCTTTATTTTTTTAACCAAAAAGGGTTTGAATATAGTGCTGTGGATCAAAATCTTGTAAATCTTCAATTCCCTCTCCCACTCCAATGTATTTTACTGGAATTTGAAACTGATCTGAAATGCCCAGTAGTACTCCTCCTTTGGCTGTTCCATCCAGTTTGGTGATGGCAAGACTAGTTACTTCAGTAGCAGCTGTAAACTGTTTGGCTTGTTCAAACGCATTCTGGCCTGTAGCCCCATCCAATACCAAAAGTACTTCGTGTGGTGCCTCAGGAATTACTTTAGACATGACCCGTTTGACTTTGCTCAACTCATTCATCAAGTTGACTTTGTTGTGTAAACGTCCTGCTGTATCGATAAGAACTACATCCACACCTTTGGCAGTTGCAGCTTGAAGAGTGTCAAATGCTACAGAGGCTGGATCACTTCCCATTTCTTGACGAATTAGAGGAACCTCCACTCGATCTGCCCAAATTTGTAATTGATCAATGGCGCCTGCCCGGAAAGTGTCGGCGGCCCCTAACATTACTTGTTTACCCTGTGCTTTGAATTGGTGAGCGAGTTTTCCAATTGTTGTAGTCTTTCCTACACCATTTACTCCAACCACCATCACTACTTCGGGTCCATCACTTTTTGACCCGTTTTCTTTAGCCACTTTATCTACAAGTAAATTGGAAATTTCTTCTCGTAGCATTTTGACTAAATCCTCAAGTCCTAAATACTTTTCTTTTGCGGTGCGTGATTCCAAGGCCGCAATAATTTTTAGGGTTGTGGCAACCCCAACGTCGGATTGAATCAATATAGCTTCCAACTCATCTAAAAAATCATCATCTATTTTGGTCTTGCCCACTACGGCTGTTCCCAAGCGTGATAAAAAGGATTTTTTAGTATGGGCTAAACCTGCCTCGAGTTTTTGTTGATCCTGTTTTGAAAAAAAAGCCTTGAGTTTTCCCATTGGTATAAAAATAAAAAAAGCTACCCGAATGAGTAGCTTAATATCGTAAATAAGAGTAAACTTATTGTTTACTTAACCATTCGGATGCAAGGTCAGGAGAAATAATGGTTTCTACAAAACTGTAGGAATTACTATTCTCTTTTTTCACCATCTTGATGGCTTTGGTCAATCTTTTTGAACCCGTTTGTAATGATGCTACTGATTTTTTTGCCATGACTATTTGATTTCTTTATGTACCGTCATTTTTTTCAAAATGGGGTTGAATTTTTTTACTTCTAAACGCTCAGGCGTATTTTTTTTGTTCTTCGTGGTGATGTATCGAGACGTACCTGGAAGCCCAGATTCTTTGTGCTCTGTACATTCCAATATCACTTGAACTCTATTTCCTTTTTTTGCCATGGTAATTACCCTTTATAGTGTCCTTTTGCTCTGGCTTCTTTCAATACTGCAGAAATACCTATTTTATTGATTGTTTTTAGAACTGAAGTAGATACCGTAAGAGTTACCCATTTGCCCTCCTCAGGAATAAAAAAACGTTTTTTGATGATGTTCGCATCAAAACGACGCTTCGTCCGATTCAATGCCTTAGAAACATTGTTACCGAACATGACGCGCTTTCCACTGATTTCACAAACTTTTGACATGTGTGTCTTTTTTTAATGTGGCTGCAAATTTACTGTTTTTTACACAGTAACAAAATTGTTTTTTATATAAATGCAAAAATAATTTAATTAAAATTAAATTCATTAAATCATCCCTTATTCCAATATTCCAAGTTTGAACAGGACGATCCAATTAAAATAACATTTAAGAACACAAAAGATTCCATTTTTTCACTGGAATTAAAGCAAGAGGAAATGGTTTTTAACGATTGAGTAATACTTCTTTGTAAACCAATTCCAAAGCTTTATTCACCGCTTTACCCATCACACGTTGGCGGTGTTTTCCGAAGAGAAATTGTTCACTCCACACTTTATTTTCCGTTGCAATGGCTATCCATACCGTTCCTATCTCTGCTTCAGAATCGCCTTTGGCAGGGCCTGCATTTCCAGTGGTAGCAAGCCCCACACTGGTATTAAATTTTTTCCGAACCTTTACTGCCATAGCTTCGGCTACTTCTTGACTAACAACCGAGTGTTTATCTATCAATGCTTTGGAAACGCCCAAAACCTCTGTTTTACTTTGGGTATGATACACTACTGCCCCTCCCTTAAAATAAGCAGAAGCGCCCGGAATTTTGGTCAGACGCGCAGCAATTTCACCTCCCGTACAGCTTTCTGCTACAGCAAGAGTTTGCTGCTGATCGATAAATTGCCTTTGTATTTGATCCTCAAAGGATGAGGCATCTTCATAACCTACAAAAATATCTTTGATCAGAGGGAGAAGTTTTTCTAATTCAGAATCTATCCGTTGCTCAAGTATTGCTTCCTCCTGACCTATTCCTGACAAACGGAGTCGTACCCTCCCCAAATTGGGTAAATAGGCCAACTTAATGTCTTGAGGTAGGGCATTTTCCCAGTCTTCAATACGCTCGGCTATGGCACTTTCGCCCAACCCATAGGTCATCACCGTTTTGTGGATGATAAAGGGTCGAGAGAAATGGGCTTTCAATGCTGGTAAAACTTCATGAGTCATTAGTGCTTTCATTTCAAAAGGCACTCCTGGTAACGATATAATCACTTGTCCTTCTCGCTCAAACCACATTCCCGAAGCGGTACCGTGTTGATTTTTAAGAATTTTGGCTTTTGAAGGAAGTAAGGCTTGTTGTCTATTTTGATTGTTGATGGGTGTAGTTACGTACTTTTCAAAAATCTCCTCAATATGTGCTAAAATTTCTTTGTTTTCAACTAAAGTATCGTTGAAATAGGTACAGAGAGTATGTTTGGTCAAATCGTCTTTGGTAGGTCCCAATCCTCCTGTAAGAATCACCAATTCTGCACGTTCATAAGAGTCCTCCAAAGCCTCTACAATAGCAGTACTTTCATCAGAAATACTCGTTATTTGAGTAACTTCTATTCCAATTTTATTTAGTGCTTTAGCTAAAAAAACTGCGTTGGTATTCACGATCTGCCCTATGAGAATCTCGTCTCCAATTGTAATTAATTCCGCCTTCATTTGATTTTTACTGAAAAAGCTTGTTTGCCCTCTAAATGGCCTACTAAAATATCATTTTCCGCTACAGCACCTACCCCGGAGGGAGTTCCAGTAAAAATGACATCACCAATTTTTAATGTAAAATACTGAGACACATAACTGATCAATTCATCTATCTTCCACAGCATATTTGATGTGTTTCCTTCTTGTACAATTTTTCCGTTGCATTCCAATGAAAAATTCAAACGATTCAAATCCTTAAAATCACTTTTGGAATACCACTCTCCAATGACTGCGGAACCATCGAAAGCCTTGGATTTCTCCCAAGGCAATCCTTTATCTTTCAATTCCTTTTGGAGGGTACGTGCTGTAAAGTCAATGCCCAAACCAATTTCATCATAGTATTTTGACGCAAATTCAGGCTGTATATGTTTTCCGATTCTTTGGATACGAACCAATACCTCTACCTCATAATGAATATCTGAACTAAAATGAGGTATAAAAAAGGGATGACTTTTCTGTAAAATAGTAGTATCTGGTTTAAGAAATAAAACGGGCTCTTTTGGTTTTTCGTTTTGCAACTCCTCGATGTGTGCTGCATAATTTCTTCCGACACAAATGATTTTCACAGACCTAACCTTTAGTATTCAGGGATTGAAGTCGAATTTCAGTCAATACTTTTTTAGTATATCTAGGAAAATCGGCATTGAGTACCCAACCGAAATAGCCGGGTTCTTTTTCCAGTACTTCAGTAACTTTTTTTCCTTTGTGTTTTCCAAAACCAAAACACATGGCATCCTCTTTGTTATAGACCACGAAACCTGCAAAATCTGCTGTTTTTCTTCGGGTACTAAACTCGTTCAAAAAGTGCACGTTGGGTTCCAAGTCTTGATAACGATCGAGCTGTGCCAAAAGCACATCGTGTGTGGCCTTTGTATCGGCTTGTGCAGAGTGCGCATCGGTAAGCTCTTGGTCACAATAAAACCTTAAAGCAGCCGAAAGGGTTCGGGCTTCCATTTTGTGAAATATCGTTTGCACATCGATGGTTTTGGTATTATTGAAGTTAAAATCAATTTCTGCCCGGAGCAATTCTTCCACCAAAAGAGGAATGTCAAAACGATCCGAATTAAAGCCTGCCAAATCACAATCTTTAAGAAAATTATAAATTTTATGAGATTGCTCTTTGAATGTAGGCGCATCTGCCACCATCTCATCAGTAATGCCATGAACCGCTGAAACTTCAGCAGGAATGGGCATTTCAGGATTCACACGAGCTTCTAAGGTTTCTTTAGATCCATCGGGATGGAGTTTGAGAATGGCAATTTCTACAATCCGATCTTTACTTATATCGGTACCCGTAGTTTCTAGATCAAAAAAACAAAGGGGTTTGGTGAGTTGAAGTTTCATGTGGTTTTGGGTTAAAAAGGAAGGTCCGCTTCCCAATTTTCTAAATATTCAGCAACGCGTTTTACAAACAATCCTCCTGTGGCTCCATTGATGATCCGATGATCGTAACTGTGAGAAAGAATTACTTTTCTTCGGATACCGATAAAATCGCCTTTTGGAGTTTCGATCACTGCGGGCATTTTTCGAATCACGCCAATGGCTAAGATTCCTACTTGAGGTTGATTAATAATGGGCGTACCCATGATGGAACCAAAGTTTCCAATATTGGTAAAGGTATAGGTACCGTTTTGTATTTCCTCTGGCTTTAAGTTGTTATTTCTAGCACGAGTAGCCAAATCATTGACCGCCTTGGTCAATCCGACCAGATTCAGGTGATCTGCGTTCTTGATAACAGGAACGATCAAATTACCATCAGGTAAGGCGGTTGCCATCCCTACATTGATGTCTTTTTTGATGATGATTTTATCCCCATCCAAACTACTATTTAAAGCAGGGTAATCACGTAAAGCCTTGATGATGGCAGTCATAAACAAGGGGGTAAAAGTGAGTTTTTCACCTTCTCGTTTTAAAAAAGAAGCTTTCACCTGCTCCCTCCAGTCCCAAAGATGGGTCACATCTACTTCGATAAATGATTGCACATGTGCGGATTGCTCCAAACTTGATTTCATGTGTTTTGAAATCAATTTTTCCATCCTACTCATCTCCAGAATTTGATCTCCACCTCCAATACTTGGTTGTGCAATTACAGGATTTTGAAGCGAGGGAGCCATGACTTCGGGTTGGGCATGGGGTGTTGAGGTTTGGGTCTTTTCTACGGCAGGTCTATGTTTTAGGTAATTGAGTAAGTCGGTTTTTGTTAAGCGCTGGTCTTTACCCGTTCCTGGAATCTGATCCAATTCCATTTGTGAAATCAATTCTTTTTTAGCAATATTCCGTACTAAAGGGGAATAAAACCTCTCTTTACCATCAAAGTTGGCTTGAATTGAATTGTCAACTGTATTAATTTCTTTTTCTAATGTTGTGACTATCTCCTGAACAGGGACTTCTGTTTCTTTTTCAAGTTTGGGAGTGGTTTCACTTTTTTCAGGAATCTTGGACATTTCGGGTACTTCTCCTTCGGTTTCAATAATCACCAAAACTTCCCCAATTTGAACCACCTGATTTTCTTGAAAGCACTGCTCCAAAATTACGCCCTCTACTTCAGAAGTCACATCGGTATCTACCTTGTCTGTGGCAATTTCAACAATAGGGTCATCTAAAGATACGGTGTCGCCAACTTGCTTCAGCCATTTCGTTACCGTGGCTTCGGCTACACTTTCGCCCATTTTGGGTAGTTTTAGATGATATTGTCCCATAGTGATTTGTTTTGCAAAAGTATCAAATTTTGATTGGGAAAACAGATTTTATTCACCCTTGTCTTCACTATTTTGAGAATCAACTTTTTGAAATGGAAGCTTCAAAAGGAATGCGAGCTAAAATAGATCTTCCCAAAGTAACCTCATCGGTATATTCCAATTCATCACCCACTGGAATACCACGAGCAATGGTTGAGGTTTTGAGATTGTAGGGAGCCAAGAGTTTGTAAATATAAAAATTCGTTGTATCGGCTTCCATAGTGGCACTAAGTGCAAAGATAACCTCCTCTACATCATCTGTCTTGACTTTTTCGATCAAGGAGGCAATATTTAAATCTTGAGGTCCGATCCCATCCATTGGGGAAATAATTCCACCTAGAACGTGATAAATTCCTTGAAACTGACCTGTATTTTCAATCGCCATGACGTCCCGAATATCTTCTACTACACAGAGTAAGTTTTTGTTGCGCTTGGGACTCGAGCAAATTTCACAAATCTGTTGATCTGACAGATTGTGACAACTGGAACAGAACACAACTCCTTCTCTGAGTCCAGTCAGAGCTCTTGAGAGCATTTCAGTATTCTCTTTAGGTTGTTTTAAAAGGTGCAATGCAAGGCGCAAGGCGGTCCGCTTTCCAATTCCTGGAAGTAGGGCAATTTCTTGCACTGCATTTTCAAGTAGTTTTGAAGAAAAATCCATGTGCAAATTTACAAAAAACTAGGTTGTTCCTACTTTTGTATCTTCGTTAAAATAAATATCAAAAATGATCAGTCCACTTTTTATCCTCAGCCTCATTGTGGGATATTTCCTTGTTCTTGTGAGCGTATCTTATCTCGTTGTAAAAGAAGATTCCAATGAAGAATTTTTTAAAGCCAACAGAAACTCACCATGGTATTTGGTTGCTTTTGGAATGGTGGGTGCCTCTTTATCTGGGGTTACTTTTATTTCGGTTCCTGGGTGGGTAGAAGCTTCTCAGTTCAGCTATTTTCAAGTGGTATTAGGATATCTCTTTGGATATTTTGTGGTGGCTTATGTACTGCTTCCCATATACTATAAAAACAATGTGACCTCCATCTATGAGTACCTTTCTTCTCGTTTTGGCAAATCTAGTCATTACGCAGGAGCGTTTTTTTTCTTTATTTCCCGAGTACTGGGTGCGGCCTTTAGACTTTTCCTAGTTGCCATTGTTTTACAACAGTTCATTTTTGATTCGTGGAATATACCTTTTGAGGTGACCGTGATTTTATCCATTGTCCTAATCTGGGTTTACACTCAGAAAGGAGGAATTAAAACGATCGTGTTTACCGATACTCTCCAAACTACGCTTATGATAGCGGCGGTATTACTGTCCATTATTTATATCAACCAAGCCTTGGATTGGTCCTTTTTTGATTTTCTAGCCTCTTCAGAACTTTCAAAGTTTAGCGACGTTATTGTTACCGATTCTCTTTTAAATCGAAATCACTTTTTAAAATCTTTTTTAGGAGGTGCTTTTGTTACGATTTGTATGACAGGTCTGGATCAAGATATGATGCAAAAAAATCTAAGTTGTCGAAATCTGAAAGACGCTCAAAAAAACATGGTCGTATTTAGTATTGTATTGGTAGTTGTCACTGGTCTTTTTATGCTTTTAGGCGCCTTGCTTTATATCTATGCAGGCAGAGAAGGTATCGCCATTCCAATGATGGACGGAAGTCCAAAAACCGATTTACTTTTCCCCGAGATTGCGCTGAATGGCAACCTTGGAATTGCAGTTGCGGTCACCTTTATTTTGGGCTTGATTGCTGCTGCATACAGCAGTGCAGATAGTGCATTGACCTCATTAACAACTTCATTTTGTGTGGATTTTTTAAATATTGAAAAATACGAACAAATCAAACAGAAAAAACTTCGGAAAAAAATCCATGTAGGTATGAGTCTTATGCTTATCCTAGTTGTAATTGCATTTAAATACATCCTAGATCGCAATGTGATTGATGGGCTTTTGACCGTTGCGGGATATACCTACGGCCCTTTATTAGGTCTTTTTGCTTTTGGAATCTTTACGAATTATAAAATTAAAGAACGATGGCTCTGGCCTGTACTTATCACAGTACTAATTTTAATCAGTTTTTTGGGCTCCCTAGATGCTGACGTTCTGGGAGGGTATCAAATAGGGTACGAACTGCTACCCTTAAACGGACTGTTAACTTTTTTAGGTTTGGTACTGATTCGTCGAAAGTAATACCAAATTACAGGCATTTTCCCAGGCAATTTCAGCTGCAGTAAGTTTTTGCGCAAAAACGGGATTTTCCGTTCCTGGATTAAAAAGCACACGCTTGGGTTGAAGTTCAATGATGAAGTCAAAATATTCTTCTTGTCGGGAAGGAGAAAGATAAAGAGAGACAGTATGTATATCCTTTTGCGGATCTAAAGGGGGTACCATAAGAATCCCTTCAATATGTCCTTTTTTTATACCCATGGGAACGACGGGTATCTTTGCTGCTACCAAACGCTGAACCGCCTGGTAGGAATACCTTTCGGGATCTGTGGAGGCTCCTAAAACCAGCGTCTTATAATTTACCATTGAATACTTACACTACCCCAAGTAAATCCACTTCCAAAAGCTGCCAGTACCACTTTACTTCCTTCTTTTATCTTTCCTTCCTCCCAAGCTTCCGTCAAGGCAATGGGAATGGAAGCTGCCGTAGTGTTTCCATAGCGCTGAATGTTATTATATACTTGAGTATCGCTTAAACCAAACTTCTTTTGAACAAATTGGGAAATGCGAAGATTGGCTTGATGGGGAATCAACATATCAATATTTTCAGGTTTCCATCCAGCCTTTTTTACACCAGCCATGATTACTTCAGAAAAGCGAACAACGGCATTTTTAAAAACAAACTGCCCGTTCATATATGGGTAGTACGAAATATCATCAGGGTCGTTATTTTCCATAATTTCAGGTACCCAACGTCCTGTGCTGGGTCCGATTAAAGACAATTCTTTGGCGTATTTTCCTTCAGAATGCAGTTGTGAATTTAGGATGCCTGTCTCATTGTTTTCAGAGCGAGTCATCACTACCGCACCCGCACCATCTCCAAAAATAACTGAGATATTTCTCCCTCGAGTAGTCATATCCAATCCTCCTGAATGGTATTCTGAGCCGATAACCAAGACATTTTTGTACATTCCTGTTTTGATGAATTGGTCTGCGGTAGCCACAGCATAAACAAACCCTGAACATTGCATACGGATATCCATAGCTGGACATTCTGGTATTTGTAAAGCTTCTTGTACCAACACTCCAGAACCTGGAAAATAGTAATCGGGACTTAGTGTAGCGAATAGAATCAGGTCAATATCCTGGGGGGTAAGACCAGCCCGTTCTATTGCAATTTTTGATGCTTTTACTCCCATCAAAGAGGTCGAATCATCACTTCCTTTAGCAATATGCCTACGCTCTTTAATTCCTGTTCTTTCTTGAATCCAAGCATCAGAAGTATCCATTATTTTCTCCAGATCTGCATTGGTTACTACATTATCAGGTAAATACTTTCCTAACCCTATGATTTTTGAATTGAACATATACTTACTATTAGTTTTGTGGACACTTAAAAGGGTGCCTTTTAAATTTTAACTTTGTTAAAAAACTGCATACTGAGTGCTTTGTAAATATACACATAATGAAAATAAAAAATACGCGTGCAAAACATGACTTCATATGGCAAGCCCATTTTAAAACCTTTTCGACGTTCTTGAGGCAAGTATTTTATTTGAGGTAAATTAATTTTAGAATGAATTTTCCTCGATGAAAATCAAAATCGTAAATTGAGTACAAATATTTAAAAGTGTCACTTCACAATGAGAAACTATAAACCTTATTTAGGAAAAGTATTTTTTTTATTTTTGGTCGTTTTGCTGAACAGCTTTTCAACAAAGGCTCAGAAAAAAGAAGACTCCTTGATGCATGCTCAAAAAATGGAATGGTTTAAGGAGGCAAAACTGGGAATTTTTATTCATTGGGGAATCTATGCGGTAAATGGGATCAGTGAATCTTGGTCTTTTTTTAACAACTATATTTCACATGAAGATTACCTAAAACAAACTCGCGGATTTACTGCAAAAAATTATAAACCAGAGGATTGGGCAAGACTGATTAAAAATAGTGGTGCAAAATATGCAGTAATCACGACAAAGCATCATGATGGTTTTGCTCTTTGGAAGACCAAATACGGCAATTTGAACGCGGTAAGAAGTAGCCCGGCCAAAAGAGACCTTTTAGAACCTTTTGTCAAAGCGTTACGAAATGAAAATATCAAAGTTGGAGCTTATTATTCGCTGCCTGATTGGTCCTATCCCGATTATACAGAATTTACAAGAACTAAAAAGCGTTATCAAATTCAGGAAGACCCAAAGCGTTGGCAACGCTTTTTAGACTTCAGTTACGGTCAAATGAAAGAACTTAGAGACCAATTTAATCCTGATTTATGGTGGTTTGATGGCGATTGGGAACACAATGCGGAAGAATGGGGGATTGATTCCATCAAGACCCTACTTACCCAAAAAAATCCAGCAGTTATTTTTAATTCTCGGTTGAGAGGAAAAGGAGATTATGCTACTCCCGAAATCGGACTACCTGTATATCGTCCTAAAGACTTGTATTGGGAATTGTGTATGACTTCCAATGACTCTTGGGGTTTTCAACAAAACGACACGAATTATAAGACTCCACAACAAGTCATCGATATTTTTGTGGATTGCATAAGCAAAGGTGGAAACTTACTTTTGGATATTGGACCTAAAGCAGATGGTACCATTCCTGAGGAACAATACGACTTGTTGACCCAACTAGGAAAATGGACTAAAAAACATGGGGAAGCAATTTATAATGTGGAAGCGGGAATACCATATCAACATTTTTATGGCCCTACGGCATTGTCTAAAGACCAAACAATTTTATACCTCTATGTTCGCGATATTCCCAAAGATGGTAAAATTGCACTTAAAGGCATTCACAATAAAATCAATCGTGCTTATGTAGTAGGCAACGGAGTGACTCTTAACCATCACGTATTAAGCAAACCCTACTGGAGTGCCTATCCTGGATTGATTTATTTAGATCTTCCTAAAACCAGCATAGATGAATACTATACTGTAATTGCTGTACTTTTGGACGGTAAAATCAGATTGTATAAAGAACAACAAGGCGCCATTGAAAGTAATTGATGGGTCGTTTTAGCCTCATCCATTTGAACAATTCGTAGGCCTATTATAACAATACCTATTTGAGATAGTTTTGAAAAGACTCTGTTTCAATTTGAGCCTCTAAGTCATGCAATAAGTGATATAAACCAAAAAACGTTCGATTGATGTAAATAAAATGCTTAGATCCTCGATTTCCATTCATCTGTCTTAACTGAGAATCTTCAGCAAACGACTTTGAAAGGTTGGTAATATCATTCCAAAACCTAACATCGGAAAAATCAAAATGCTTGTCGTGAAAAGGCTTGGTAAACAAACGCATCATCCTCTGAAAAAGTTCGGTGAAATAGCGAGTCTCTTCTTCGGTATCGGTATTGAGGAGGATTTCTAGTTCAGTTAATAATTTAACAAATGTCTCCTCATTTTCTATATTTTCTTTTTTGGACAACTCAAAATAGGGTGTATAGAATTCTTCTGGAATTTCTTTGACACATCCAAAATCTATAGCGATAAGCTCACCTTGCTTGGACACCATAAAATTTCCTGGGTGTGGATCAGCTTGAACTTTGCGCAAGCCGTGAATTTGAAACATGTAAAAATCCCAAAGAGTTTGCCCTAATAGATTGCGTTGTTGTGGATCGAGATGCGATTGACTTACATATTCTGAAAGATGAATCCCTTCCATCCAATCCATGGTCAAAATTTTAGAGGTTGTCCATTTGGGGTAATATTTTGGAAAAATAAGGTTGGGAATGTCTTGTGCGGCTTCTGAAATCTGTTGGCTGCTCTGTAGTTCTTGCAAATAGTCTGTTTCCTCGAGTAATTTATTTTCGACTTCCTCAAAATATCGATCTGTATCCTTCCCTTTAAGATTGAACATTTTAAGGGCAATGGGTTTCACAATAGCCAAATCTGAACGAATGCTACTGGCCACACCAGGATACTGAATTTTTACCGCGAGCTTTTTCCCTTCTTTTGTAGCACGGTGAACCTGACCAATACTTGCCGCATTTTCTGAATCCAAAGAAAAACTCTCAAAAATCTCGTCAGGATCTGAACCTAAGTATTTTCGAATGGTTTTTTTTACTAAAGCGCCCGACAAAGGAGGGACAGAAAACTGAGCCAAACTAAATTGCTCTACATACGCCTGGGGCATCAGATTTTTTTCCATACTGAGCATCTGGGCAAGTTTTAAAGCACTTCCTTTAAGCTCTTTTAAACCATCGTAAATGTCTTTCGCATTATTGGCATTGAGTTTGTCTTTATTCTCCTCCCCATTGATGAGTTTTTCTCCGTAATAACGCAAATAGTTCCCCCCAATTTTTACTCCTGTAGAGACCAGTTTTGTAGCACGTTCTATTTTATGGGTAGGAATTGAATCTAAGGTTTTCAATTAGGCTGTTTTTGTATTTTCCTTCCAAAGGAATTTTCCAAAATCTACGATACTGTCAATTGGAGTATTGTCAAAAACATCAAAAACAATACGTACTGATTTTTCGATGGCCATATCTGTTTTTTCAAAACTAGGAGAATCGTCATCCATCCAAAATTTCAACAAAAAAAGAAGTTGCACCCAAGCACCTTCAGAAAAAAACACTTCGGGGTGCTTGGAAAATCGGGATTGTTTGACCGCATTACCTTCTTCAATAAGCCCCGAAACAAATTCTTTGAAAGCGTTTCTCAATCCTTTCAAAACACCTAACTTCTGTAGATTGACCCCCGTATAAGCAAGGACAAAAAGTACATAACTACGGTTGAGCATCAGTACTTCAAAAAAGGTAAAATAAAAGTTGAGTAACTTTTCTTTTGGACTTTGTGTCGCATAGTCTTTCCCCTTAGAAATCAGACCATAGGCATTGTCAAAAAACTGACAAAAAATCTGTTCTTTGACATGGTTTAATGAGCCAAAATGTTGGTAAAAATCCGCTTCTGAAACACCTAACTCTTTACAAAAAAGATATACCGATTTAGGTTCTTTTTCGTGTTCTAATACGGCAGTAGAGTATGCGTTAAATATCTTTTCCTTAATGTTTTCTGATTTTTTTGACATGAGTGAAATATTGAAATCAAAGATATAGTGTTTATTTTTTTATACAAAATGATAAACACTTTATATTCATGGTATTTTTGTGTCATCTTGTCAGACTTTCGAGTATGGTATTTTTTTTGTCTTAAACACTCCAAAATTATACGAATTATGAGTACTGGAAAAATAAATGTTGCGGTAGAAAACATCTTCCCCCTGATTAAAAAGTTTTTATACAGCGATCACGAAATCTTTTTGAGGGAATTGATTTCAAATGCCACAGACGCTACTACCAAATTACAACATCTCAGCAGCCTTGGAGAAATTAAAGGCGATTTGGGAGACCTTACCATCGAAGTGAAAGTCGATAAAAAAGCTAAGAAGATTCACATTATTGACCAAGGGGTAGGTATGACTGAAGAAGAAGTTCAAAAATATATTAATGAAGTTGCTTTTTCAGGCGCAGAAGAGTTTTTGGAGCAATACAAAGATTCTGCAAAAGACAGTGGTATCATTGGTCATTTCGGCTTGGGTTTTTACTCGGCATTTATGGTGGCCGAAAAAGTGGAAATTTTAACCCGTTCTCACAAAGAAGAACCTGGCGCGCACTGGGTCTGTGATGGATCTCCAGAATATACATTGGAAACTACTGATAAAGAGAGTCGAGGTACAGAGATCATTTTACATATTGACAAAGATTCCAAGGAATTTTTGGAAGAAGCTCGAATAAAAGAGCTCCTTCAAAAATATAATAAATTCATGCCCATCCCCATTAAGTTTGGAACCAAGGAAGAGTCTCTTCCTCTTCCTGAGGGAGCCGCTGAAGATGCAAAACCTGAAATGGTTACTGTAGATAATATTATCAACAATCCCAATCCTGCGTGGACCCAAAAACCCGCCGACCTTAAAGAAGAAAACTACAAATCCTTTTACCGAGAACTGTATCCGATGCAGTTTGAAGAGCCCTTATTCAATATTCACTTGAATGTGGACTATCCTTTTAAATTAACTGGAATTTTGTATTTCCCCAGATTGAATAATGATTTAAATATTCAAAAAGATCGGATTCAACTGTATCAAAATCAAGTTTTTGTAACAGACAATGTAGAGGGGATTGTGCCTGAATTTTTGACCTTGCTCCGCGGGGTAATTGATTCTCCAGACATCCCTTTAAATGTGTCACGTAGCTACCTTCAAGCCGATGGAGCCGTGAAAAAAATCAGCAATTACATTACTCGTAAAGTCGCAGACAAACTCAGTAGCCTCTTTAAAAAAGACCGAAAGGCTTTTGAAGAAAAATGGAATGATATTAAAGTGGTAATCGAGTATGGAATGCTAAGTGAAGACAAGTTTTATGAAAAGGCAGACAACTTTGCTTTATACCCTACTACTGAAGGTGAATATTTTACTTTTGAAGAACTTAAGGAATCTATTAAAGATATTCAAACCGATAAGGATGATAAATTAATTCTTCTTTATGCTTCCGATATAGATGCCCAACACAGTTATATCGAGCAAGCCAAAAATAAAGGATATAAAGTACTTCTTTTGGATTCGCCAATCATCAGCCATTTGATCCAAAAACTGGAAGGCAGTAAAGAAAATATTTCCTTTGCTCGAGTAGATGGTGATACGATCGAAAATCTCATTAAAAAAGAGGAAACTTCTGTGTCTAAATTGACCGATGAAGAAAAAGAAAAGCTAAAACCTATGATTGAGGAAGTGATTAAGGAAGGAGGCTATACGGTTCAGTTGGAACCCCTTGACAGTAGCACACTCCCTTTTGTACTGACCCAACCAGAGTTTATGCGTCGTATGAAAGAAATGCAACAAACAGGCGGTGGCGGAATGATGGGTAACATGCCCGACATGTACAACTTGGTAGTCAATACCAACCATGAACTGGTAGGTCAAATTCTCAACACCAAAACCCAAAAGAAAAAGGAACGTCTGATTCAACAAGCTTTGGATCTCGCCAAACTTTCTCAAAACCTGCTAAAGGGAGAGGCCTTGACCCAATTCATCCAACGCAGCGTAGATTTGATCAAATAAAAAAAAGCCGCCTTCGGGCGGTTTTTTATTGAAAAAAAAATATTACTTGTACCATGTCACAACCTTTTGTCCTTGCTAACAATGGAACACCCAGCGATTTTCCTGGGGCACGTCTGCGTTACTTTGAAGCTTTTTTTTCTGAAAAAGAAGCCGAAGGACATTATGAACAACTGCTCAGGGAGACCCCTTGGCAACAAGATCCAATTAAGATTTTTGGAAAAACCTATGACCAACCCCGACTTACCGCCCTCTATGCAAATAATAACCTACCCTATTCCTACTCAGGAATTACAATGCATCCGCATCAGATGACACCATTGCTTTCCCACATCCAAAAGCGTATTGGTGAGGTATGTGATACCCAATTCACCACAGTATTATTGAATCAATACAGAGACGGCAAAGACAGTAACGGATGGCATGCTGATAATGAAAAAGAACTGGGTAAAAACCCAGTCATCGCGTCGGTGAGTTTTGGACAAGAAAGGTATTTTCATCTCAAACATCGTAAACGTAAAGAACTCCGCCTAAAGATTCTCTTAAAAAAAGGGAGTCTGTTGTTGATGGAAGGCGAAACCCAGTCGCATTGGCTACACCAAATTGCGAAAACTGCACGACCTGTTGCACCTCGAATTAATTTAACGTTTCGGAAAATTATTTAAAAATATCATCCAGCACATATGCCAAACGAATACCTGCCTTGAGTAATTGAAGGCGGACCGTGTCAAAATATTGATAACGGTAACGGTAGCCTAGGTTGGTGTTTTCAGGAAATTCCTTATAGATTTTATTGGTCAGCAAATGTGTTTCAGCGACCCAAATAGGTAATGCGCTCGAAGCTATTTGTTTTTTTTGAGCTGGGGAAAGAACCTGGAGATTTTGCGCCAATTCTGTATAGCTCAATTGACTGCTATCAATCATGTCGCTATCCCAAAGGCGATGCAAGTTGGATTTTTTTCCAAACCATTTGATTTGAACTTGATTTCCACCGCGGTCTTCTTTTTTTCCAAAATGCAGTGGCTGGTGAAGATCTCCTATCAAGTGAACCAAAAACTTCAGATAAAATTGACGGTCTTCTTTGGAAGCTTCTTTGTTTTTTAAGACAGAAACACATTTTTCAATGGCTTGAACAATGTCTCCGGCTTCGTTTTTCTCACTGGATGCATAAGTCTCATCCAAATCAAGATTAGCATAATGCCAAGGACTATAGGAGCGGTATCTGTCGTCCGATTTGATGTCATCTGCATAATTGGAAATGTAAGCCAAAGAAGCGCCGTCCAGCAAACGATTAATGGCTTTGGCTGTTTTTTTTGAAATGTGTTCTGCGGCTACTTCGCCTACTACACGATGTCCTGTTGCTCCCCAATCTAAAATGGTTGCTGAAGGACTATGACACATAAAAGCGATAATAAAAATAAATTTCAAAATCAAAATTTAATATGTAAAATTAAACCTTATTTAGATAAAAGGGTCTTATAAAAGATTAGTATTTTTGAATTTCAAAAAAAATTGCATTTGCTTAATAAAAGTATCGCCCTTTATCTTTGTGTTTTATTGAATAGTACCTTGGTTTTCGCTCAAGAAGAGCCTGAATTTTTAGTGCCTACTATAGATTCAGATCTTCTCATAGACGGAACTGGTGATGAGGTTCAATGGAATAAAGGAGAATGGCAATCAGACTTTTGGATGTGGCGACCCTCAGACAGTGTTCAGGCAACTAAACAAACCCGTTTCAAGTTATTAAGAAACACACAATACCTTTATATTTTAGTTGAATCAGAGACGGATGGTACAGAATTTACTACTCCCAATCTAAAGCGTGACTTTAGTACCTATTCAACAGACTACCTTACGTTGCTCTTTGATACATTTAGCGATGCGACCAACGCTTTTTCATTTGCAACCAATCCTATTGGACTCAAAGCGGATGGATTGATCTCTGGCGGCAATCAAAATTATAGATCCGATCGTAATTATGCTTGGGACACCAAATGGACCGTAGCTACTCAAATCACAGAAGACCACTTTACCGCGGAAATCCGAATTCCTTTTAGTGCTTTTTTTTACGACAACTCACAAAATTATTGGCGATTTAATATCTATCGAGGAAATCCTCAAATCAACGAAACCAGCTCTTGGATTCGCACCCCGCAAAATCAATTGATTGGAAACTTGGCCTTCATGGGAAAAATGGTTTTTGAGTCGCCTTTGAAAAAAGCGCGAAATCCCATATCCCTTATTCCCTATGTAAGTGGAGCTTCACAAAAAGATTTTATAGAAGTTACCTCTGATTCCAGAAGTTCTATGGGAGGAGATGCAAAAATTCCCATTGGAAATGCACTCAATCTCGATTTGACCTACAATCCTGATTTTTCTCAAGTGGAAGTCGATGATCAGGTAGTAAACCTTACCCGTTTCGCTATTTCGCTTCCCGAAAAGCGACAATTTTTCACCCAAAACGACGATCTCTTCAAAGATTTTGGAGCCAATAGAGATGTGATTCCCTTTTTCTCTCGAAGAATAGGAGTTGCTCAGGATTTGGATGGCAATACTATCGAAAATAAAATTATTGCTGGTGCTCGATTAAGCGGCAAGCTTAACTCCAATCTTCGTCTAGGCTTCCTCAATATTCTTACGGATGCAGATGTCAAAAATGAGATCCCTTCCAATCTGAATACCGTTTTTACCCTTAGACAAAAAGTATTTGATCGTTCCAATGTCAGTTTCTTTTTCATCGATAGGAGAACTATGGAAGAATACGATTTTATAGATGATGAATCACAGAAAAATAGTGTTACTGGAATTGAATACAATCTTGCATCATCTGACAGTAAATGGTCGGGACGTGCCTTTTTTCACAAATCATTTACGGAGGGACTGAACGAAGACGATCAAATTATCGGGATGCGATTACAACGAAATACATTAAGACACAGTGCTTCGATGGAATTCATTCACGGTGGAGAAGACTTTAGATCAGATCTTGGTTTTTTTAGACGTACAGGATTTTTGAAAATAGCACCCCAATATACCTTTCGTATTTATCCAAAAAATCCAAAAGTAAACAGCTATAGTTTTACCAACCGTAGCTACCTGTTTTTTGATCCAGCTAGAAATTATTTGGCTACAGACCGAGTGTTTAGTAATTCTATTAGAAAAAGTTTTTTAAATTCCAGCAGTTTGTCTTTGGACTATACTAATCGGTATGTGTTTCTGACTTCTAGCTTTGACCCAACCCGAAGCTCTGACGGGGTTGAACTCCCCGAAAATTCGAGTTATACCTATGGAGACCTTGAGATTTCCTACCGGTCCGATTCGCGGAAACGATTTAACTTAGATACTACAATAACTTATGGGTCTTTTTATAATGGAACCAAATTTACCGTAGAAAATGAAATCAATTGGAGAAAACAACCGATCTTCAATACGAGTATGATTGTCAACTTTAACATCATAGAACTCCCTAAACCCTATGCTTCTAGAAATCTTTGGCTGATTAGTCCTAAGGTGGACTTTACATTTACCAAAACCCTAACCTGGACTACATTTGTACAATACAACTCCCAAGGGGAAAACCTAGGGGTAAATTCAAGAATGCAATGGCGCTTTGCACCTCTTTCGGATTTATTTTTGGTTTACAATGATAATTACATTAGTACAGACAATTTTTCGCCAAGATATCGTAGTTTTAACCTCAAATTGACCTATTGGCTAAATATTTAACAATGATCCGATTTCGAACTTTTCTCGTCCTTTTTTCCATAAGCCTCCTCCTTAGCTCATGTAATCCCAGCACTAAAGAAGAACCTGCCAACCTTATGATCGTTAAAGGAAAAGTAGAAGGCTTGCGAAAAGGGACACTTTTTCTTCAGAAAATTCAAGACACAATTTTGGTTAATGTAGACTCTACTTTGGTCAAAGGTACTCCCCAATTTGAATTCAGAACACCCATAGAGACTGCAGAAGTTTTTTACCTCTATCTAGATAAAGAAGATGGAGACAGCCTAAACGATCGTATTTTATTTTTTGGCGAAAAGGGAATGATAGAGATCAATACTCTGTTAAAAACTTTTGAAAGTAGCGCAAAAATTACGGGCTCCAAAAATCAAGAGTTACTTCAAGAATACCAATCTTATAGCAGAAAATTCAATGATCAGAATCTGGAATTGGTGAAAGAAATGTATGAAGCTCAAATAGAAGAAAATACTTCACGTGCAGACAGCCTTCAACAAAAAATTGAAAACCTTCTAAAAAGAAGGTATTTGTATACCATCAACTTTGCGGCAAACAATACAGACGAGAACATAGCTCCTTATTTGGCATTGACACAGGTGTTTGACGCAAATCTTTCTTTATTGGATTCTATCGCCATAAAAATGGTTCCCGAGGTACGTAGCTCTAAATACGGTAAAGAATTTATAAGTTTCTTAGAAAAAAGGCGCGAAATCGAAAGAGAAAATTAAAGTGCTGCAGATTTCTTTAGTAAAGAAGTCATTACCTTTTGGCGCTCTTTTTCGATCACTTGAAACTGGCCTTTCTTATCCTCTCCCTTTACTGCATTAATTTTGACCATCAATTCATCAAATGCACGAATGGCATCTTCGATTAATTGTTCACTTTTTGCTAAATCACCATCTGGATTTGACAGTTCCCAAAGATAAATCTCCTCGATAAGGTCTCCGATATCGTTATTGATTTCCTTTTTTAGCAATTTGATACTTGACATAATTTTTTTTTAAAAATATTATTGAAGATAAATATTTTTTAACATCAAAACGAAAAAAAAAATAATTATCCTGAATAGCTTACATAATTTCTCGGAGTTTCATATAATGTAACTTCCAAAGTATGCTGGGGATTGAGGTGAGGTTTTAATGAATTGTATATAACAACAACAATATTTTCTGCAGTAGGAATCAGATCAAAGAAATCGGGTACTTCCTCATTCAAATTTTTATGGTCCATCTTATCTTCCACCTCTACTTTGATCAGATCTTTTAAGATTTTCATGTCCATTACGTATCCAGTCTCAGGGTCAATTTCACCTGTCACATGTACGATTAATTCGTAATTATGACCGTGGAAATGGGGGTTGGAACACTTTCCAAAAAGCGCTTCGTTTTGTGCATCGGACCAATCTTTACGATACAACCGATGGGCGGCGTTAAAATGGGCTTTTCTGCTGACAGTTACTTTCATTATAAAGTGTTTATATGTGTGTAAAAACGATCAAAGATGATTTTAAACCAAACCGTAAACTCCTCAGGGTTTTCTTCGAGAGCTTTGGCCACAGCATCCAAATTCATCCATTTCCAAGCGGCGACCTCTTCTAAATTGATCATAGGGGGTTCCTTGTAGTATCCTAGAAGTACATGATCCAATTCATGCTCTGTTAATCCGTTATCGAAAGGAGCTTTGTAAATAAAACTGAACAGCGCTTCTAATGAAGTAGAAAAACCCATCTCCTCTTTTAGGCGACGCTTTCCAGCTTCAATATTACCTTCTCCTTCCCTTTGGTGGCTGCAACAAGTATTGGTCCACAATCCAGGAGAATGATATTTATGCAATGCTCGTTGCTGGAGCATTAGTTCTCCTTTTTCATTTAAAATAAATACGGAAAAGGCACGGTGTAACACCGCTTTTTCGTGGGCTTCCATTTTAGGCATGGTGCCAATGGGGTTATCTTCAGTATCAACCAATACTACTTTTTCTTCTTTCATGCGTTTCAAAATTACCCATAATTTTCACAAAAACCTATTGTCGTTCGTTTCGCTTAGGAGATAATTTGGAGTATTTTTGTCGAAATTTCAACCATGGGTTTTTTAGAGGAAATCAAAAGACGACGTACCTTTGGGATCATCTCCCATCCCGATGCGGGAAAAACCACCCTGACAGAAAAACTACTCCTTTTTGGAGGGGCTATTCAAGAAGCAGGAGCGGTCAAATCTAATAAGATTAAAAAAGCGGCTACTAGCGACTTTATGGAAATCGAACGTCAACGAGGAATTTCCGTAGCTACATCGGTATTGGCATTTGTCTATAAAAACAAAAAAATCAACATTTTAGACACCCCCGGCCACAAAGATTTTGCCGAAGATACCTTTCGTACTCTTACCGCAGTGGACAGTGTGATTGTAGTCATCGACGTGGCCAAAGGTGTAGAGGAGCAAACCGAGAAACTGGTGGAAGTCTGTAGGATGCGAAACATCCCGATGATTGTTTTTATCAATAAATTGGATCGAGAGGGAAAGGATGCTTTTGATCTCCTGGATGAAGTGGAACAAAAATTGGGGCTTACCGTGACTCCCCTCTCCCTTCCTATTGGCATGGGTTATGATTTTAAAGGGATTTACAACCTATGGGAACACAATATTCAACTTTTTCAGGACGAACAAAAACAAACCATTGGTAAAAAAATAACTTTTGAGGATGTGGATGATCCTGAATTGGAAACTTCTATCGGTACTGAGCGTCTTGCCACTTTAAAAGAAGAATTGGAGTTGATTGAAGGAGTCTATCCTCCTTTTGACCAAACCGCTTATTTGGATGGAAAATTGCAACCGGTATTATTTGGTTCCGCGCTGAATAATTTTGGTGTGCAAGAACTGCTTAACTGCTTTATCGATATTGCTCCAGAACCCCTACCCAAAGCGTCAGAAGAACGCTTGATTCAACCCGAGGAACAACAGTTTAGTGGCTTTGTCTTTAAGATTCACGCCAATATGGATCCTAATCACCGTGATCGTTTAGCATTTGTTAAAATTGTTTCAGGTACTTTTGAACGCAACACCCCATACCTTCATGTACGCCACAATAAAAAACTAAAATTTTCCTCTCCCAACGCCTTTTTTGCAGAGAAAAAAGAAATCGTAGAAGTGTCCTACCCTGGAGATATAGTGGGGCTACATGATACGGGAAATTTTAAAATCGGAGACTCGCTTACCAGTGGTGAAAACATTAACTTTAAAGGCATCCCTAGCTTTTCTCCAGAACACTTCAGGTACATAAATAATCAAGATCCCATGAAGGCCAAACAACTTGCCAAAGGCATTGACCAATTGATGGATGAAGGGGTGGCTCAACTGTTTACACTCAACCTTAACGGACGTAAGGTTATTGGTACCGTGGGTGCCCTCCAATTTGAAGTCATTCAATACCGGCTTCTCCACGAATATGGAGCCCAGTGTTCCTTTGAAAACCTTAATGTACACAAAGCTTGCTGGATAGAAGGAGATGAAAAGTCCTCAACTTTCCAGGATTTTAAAAGAATCAAACAAAAATTTTTAGCTTTAGACAAAAGCAATCAACTGGTCTTTCTAGCCGACTCTGCTTTTTCTCTGCAAATGGCTCAGGAACAATACAAGGAATTGCAATTTCATTTTACCTCAGAGTTTTAAGAATTGACACCTTCCCTCTTTGTAACTCTGTGCATAAAATTCTTTACACAATAATTTTTTCTCACCAATTATAGGAATTTTCTTACAAAGTTCACACTGAATTTAAACCTGTAGTATCCCCTTTGAGTTGGTCGTTATTCTCTTTGAAAAGATACGAACTGGTCTTCCTCTAATCGAAATTTTTATTGGACTTGCATTTCCTGATGAGCAGCAAATGTAGACCCTCATGAACAAATAATTTTTCTAAACGATTTGATTTTAATAAGTTCGGTAGAGAAACACCTTAATTCTTCGACGTCGAAGTAAAGAAACGAGATACTTATGTATAAACATTTAATTACACTACTGGCTCTAGGAATCCTACTAGGCTGTACACATCAAGAAACTGAGGTATATCTTTTTTCGTATTTTAAAGGAAATGGAGAGGATGGATTACACTTAGCTTCAAGTTCAGACGGATTTCATTGGGAAGCCCTAAACAACAATCAGTCCTTCCTCATACCCCAAGTGGGAAAGGATAAACTAATGCGAGACCCCTGTATAATCAAAGGAGCAGACGGAAAATTCCATATGGTATGGACAGTAAGTTGGAACGAAAAGGGTATTGGATACGCAAATTCAACAGATTTGATTCATTGGTCTGAACAAAAATACATTCCTGTAATGCATCACGAAGAAAAGGCGAGAAATTGTTGGGCTCCTGAATTGTTTTATGATTCCCATTCCGAAAATTATTTGATCTGTTGGGCTACCACAATACCCGGTAGGTTTGCGGAAACGGATTCTTTAGGAGATGACGGATACAATCATAGAATGTATTATGTTACCACAAAAGATTTTGTTGATTTTAGCAAAACAAAACTCTTCTATGACCCCGGATTTAATTCAATTGATGCAACCCTACTTAAAAATGAAGACACCTATCTAATGTTTATTAAAAATGAGACTCTGGGTCCAAAGCCCGAAAAAAACATCAGGATTGCAACGAGTAAAAATCTACTTTTTGACTGGAGTCAAGCTTCAAAACCGATAACCCAAAATTGGGTAGAAGGACCTACAGTCATGAAATTAAACGACAAATGGATCATGTATTTTGATAAGTATATCGAAAATAAAATGGGGGCTGTAAGTTCTTCAGATTTGAAGAATTGGATCGATATTTCTGATCAAATTCATTTTCCAGAAGATACTCGACATGGAACCGTTTTTAAAGTAAAAGAAAGTGTTTTGAACAAGATCCAATCTCAATAAAACAAGGACAATTATTGTAGGCTGTAAAAGCAAAAAACCCTCCGTTTGGAGGGTTTTTGTTTACGCTTCGCCAGCAGGCCCAAAATTAAGGGGTATTGGCGGAGGGTCATTTGTTTCTATTGTGCCATGCACATTTTCAAAACGTTGGATGTTATCTTCCAGTGCTTTTTTAAAACGTTTAGCATGTTCTGGTGTCAAAATCACACGTGACTTTACACGTGCCTTGGGCGCACCTGGCATGACTGTAATAAAATCTACGATAAACTCAGAAGCAGAGTGATTAATGATTGCCAAATTAGAATAGACCCCATCTGCCACCTCTTCATCGATGGCAATGTCTAACTGTTTTGGCTTTGGGGCTTTTTTATCACTCATGTTTAGAAACTTATTTCCTCTTCTTTGTCAATCAAAAGACTTTTATATTCCTCTTTTGAACCTACAATAATATCGTTATAAGTTCTCAGTCCTGTACCAGCAGGGATCTTATGCCCCACAATGACATTCTCTTTCAAACCTTCTAAGAAATCTACTTTTCCGTTTACCGCTGCTTCGTTCAATACCTTGGTAGTTTCCTGGAAGGAAGCTGCAGAGATAAAGGACTTGGTTTGTAGCGATGCACGGGTAATCCCCTGCAATTCAGGCTTGGCTGTTGCTGCAGCAGCATCTCGGGCTACTACCAAATTCTTGTCTTCGCGTTTTAGCAATGAATTTTCATCACGCAACTGACGTGAAGAAACAATCTGTCCTTGCTTTAGGTTTTCAGAATCTCCAACTTCTTCTACAATTTTCATTCCAAATAAAGTGTCATTTTCTTTGATAAAGTCGTAACGGAAAACCAACTGATTTTCTAAGAAAATAGAATCTCCTGGATCTAGTATACGAACCTTACGCATCATTTGGCGCACAACGACTTCAAAATGTTTGTCATTGATTTTCACTCCTTGAAGTCTATAAACTTCTTGGATTTCATTCACGAGGTATTGCTGCACAGCAGAAGGCCCTTTGATGTTCAAAATATCCGCTGGAGTTGTCGATCCGTCAGATAATGGCATTCCCGCTTTAACAAAATCGTTTTCTTGAACCAAAATCTGATTGGAAAGTTTGACCAAATATTTTTTGATGTCTCCAAACTTAGATTCTACAATGATCTCACGATTTCCTCTTTTGATTTTACCAAAAGAAACCACCCCGTCAATTTCAGAGACTACAGCAGGATTGGATGGATTTCGTGCTTCGAATAATTCCGTTACACGAGGCAAACCTCCTGTAATATCTCCAGATTTTGCAGATTTACGCGGAATTTTCACTAGAATTTTTCCTTCTTCAATCTGGTCTCCCTCATTGACAATCAAGTGAGCTCCCACAGGTAAATTGTAGGATCGCAATACATTTCCTTTCTTGTCCGCAATGGATAAGGTGGGAATGATTTTTTTGTTTCTAGATTCAGAAATTACTTTTTCTTGGAAACCAGTTTGTTCATCAATTTCTACTTGATAGGTTACTCCTTGTTCGATGTTTTCAAATACAATTTTCCCTGTAAACTCAGAAACAATTACACCGTTGAATGGATCCCACTGGCACACAATAGTTCCTTTTTTAACTTTCGCTCCATTCTTAATTTGAAGTGATGAACCATAAGGAATGTTGTTGGTACTGAGTACGCTTTTGGTTTTAGCGTCTAAAATTTTAATTTCCGTAGTTCTCGAAATGACAATTTCAGCATCTTTACCATCGGCATCTTTACCATTAACAGTCTTTAGATCTTCAATTTCAGCAACTCCATCAAACTTGGTGACGAGCTTGTTCTCCTCAGAGATATTCCCTGCAACTCCTCCTACGTGGAAGGTTCTTAAAGTCAACTGAGTACCTGGCTCTCCAATAGATTGAGCTGCAATTACCCCTACAGCTTCACCACGTTGAACCATTTTACCAGTAGCAAGGTTTCTACCATAACATTTTGCACATATCCCGTATTGGGCAGCACAAGTCAAGGGAGAACGGACTTCGGCAGACTCTATAGGTGTATCTTTTATTCGGGCAATATGTGCTTCTTTGACTTCTTCTCCAGAAGCAATGATAACCTCATTGGTACGAGGATCTACAATATCGTGTAGGGTAACGCGTCCTAAAATACGTTCACCAAGTGTCTCTACAACCTCCTCGTTTTTCTTGAGAGGTTTGACTTCTACTCCTCGTAACGTTTCGCAATCTTCAATATTGACAATGACGTCTTGAGATACATCGTGAAGACGACGGGTTAGATAACCCGCATCTGCTGTTTTTAATGCGGTATCAGCAAGCCCTTTTCGTGCTCCGTGGGTAGAGATAAAGTATTCCAAAATCGAAAGTCCTTCTTTAAAGTTTGAAAGAATCGGATTTTCGATAATTTCTCCTCCACCTACGTTAGATTTTTTGGGTTTTGCCATCAAGCCCCGCATACCGGTCAACTGACGTATTTGTTCTTTAGATCCCCGAGCTCCAGAATCCAACATCATAAATACAGAATTAAATCCTTGTTGGTCTTCACTAATACGTTTCATTGCCAATTCGGTCAATTTTGCATTGGTAGAAGTCCAAATGTCAATCACCTGATTATATCGCTCATTGTTGGTAATCAGACCCATGTTATAGTTTCCGATAACGCTATCGACTTGACCATTGGCCTCGTCAATCATGGTGAGTTTTTCTGGTGGAATAATAATATCTCCTAAGCTAAAGGAGAGACCGCCTTTAAAGGCAAATCCATATCCCATGCCTTTGATTTTATCCAAAAAGGCTGCAGTTTCAGGAACGCTAGTCACTTTGAGAACATCTCCAATGATTTCGCGTAAGTTTTTCTTGGTCAAGACCACATTAAAGAAACCTGCTGCTTCTGGAACAACTTCGTTGAACAAGACACGTCCTACCGTTGTATCAATAATTTGATTTTCCAGAACTCCTGCATCGTTAAGTACCTTTGTTCTGATTTTGATCATCGCATTGAGATTCACACGCTTTTCATTGTATGCTATATGTACTTCTTCTACTGAATAGAAGGTCAAGCCTTCGCCTTTTACTTTTTCTTTCGGCGTTGACTTTCGAGCTTTGGTCATATAGTACAATCCCAATACCATGTCTTGTGAGGGTACGGTGATGGGTGATCCATTTGCTGGGTTTAGTATACTGTGGGATGCCAACATTAAAAGCTGTGCTTCTAGGATGGCCTCAGGTCCTAAAGGTAAATGAACCGCCATCTGATCTCCGTCAAAGTCTGCATTAAAGGCAGTACAAACCAGAGGATGTAGTTGGATGGCTTTTCCTTCAATAAGTTTAGGCTGGAATGCTTGGATACCCAAACGGTGTAGTGTGGGTGCACGGTTCAAGAGTACCGGATGACCTTTCAATACATTTTCCAAAATATCCCAAACTACGTGTTCTTTTCGATCGATTATCTTTTTCGCAGATTTGACCGTTTTCACAATTCCTCTTTCAATAATCTTGCGGATAATGAAGGGTTTGTACAATTCGGCTGCCATATCTTTAGGCAATCCACATTCAAATAGTTTTAACTCAGGTCCCACAACAATTACTGAACGGGCAGAGTAATCTACTCGTTTACCCAACAGGTTTTGTCGGAAACGTCCTTGCTTTCCTTTAAGTGAATCCGAAAGTGATTTTAAAGGACGGTTGGAGTCTGTTTTTACTGCTGAAGCTTTACGTGTATTATCAAATAAGGAATCTACAGATTCTTGTAACATTCGCTTTTCGTTTCGCAAGATCACCTCAGGAGCTTTGATCTCTACCAAACGCTTCAAACGGTTGTTTCGAATAATCACACGACGATAAAGGTCGTTCAAATCTGAAGTGGCAAAACGTCCTCCATCTAGTGGAACTAAAGGTCGTAATTCAGGTGGAATTACTGGAATCACTTTCATGATCATCCACTCAGGAAGGTTTTCTCCACGTTCATTGGCATCGCGAAACGCCTCAACAACTTGTAGTCGCTTTAAGGCTTCTGTTTTACGTTGTTTTGATGTTTCGTTGTTTGCCTTATGACGCAATTCAAAAGAAAGGGATTCCAAATCGATGCGAGAAAGCAATTCAATTAAACATTCTGCACCCATTTTAGCAATAAACTTTTCCGGGTCTGAGTCTTCCAAATACTGGTTTTCTAGCGGGATTTGCTCCATGACGTTCAGGTATTCTTCCTCCGTCAAGAAGTCCATCGATTGCAAAGGTTCACCTTCTTCATTTTTGCCAATTCCAGGTTGGATGACTACATAGCGCTCATAATAGATAATCATATCGAGCTTCTTGGAAGGAAGTCCAAGTAAATATCCAATCTTGTTAGGAAGTGAACGAAAATACCAAATATGTGCTACAGGTACCACCAAGTTGATGTGCCCCACACGGTCTCTTCGGACTTTCTTTTCAGTAACTTCTACCCCACAACGGTCACAAACGATTCCTTTATAACGGATTCTTTTATATTTTCCACAGGCGCATTCAAAATCTTTGACTGGGCCAAAGATGCGCTCACAGAAAAGTCCGTCACGTTCTGGTTTGTGTGTCCGATAATTGATCGTCTCAGGCTTTAATACTTCTCCACGAGAGTTTCCTAGGATGATCTCAGGCGAGGCTAAACCAATAGAGATTTTATTGAATTTTTTTTGCGTAATGATTTCGTTATTTCTAGCCATAACTAAATTTCGTCTTTTTAAAAATTATTCTTCCAATCGAATGTCAAGTCCTAGTCCCTTCAGCTCGTGCATCAATACGTTGAAGGATTCGGGCAATCCAGGTTCTGGCAATGTATCGCCTTTCACAATGGCTTCATAGGTTTTTGCTCTACCTACCACATCATCGGATTTTACGGTCAAAATTTCTTGAAGGGTGCTGGATGCTCCATAGGCTTCGAGTGCCCATACTTCCATTTCTCCAAAACGCTGACCTCCAAATTGTGCTTTACCTCCTAGAGGTTGTTGCGTAATCAATGAATACGGTCCAATAGAACGCGAGTGCATTTTGTCATCGACCATATGTCCTAATTTTAACATATAAATCACCCCTACTGTAGCAGGCTGGTCAAAGCGCTCTCCTGTCCCTCCATCATACAAATATGTATGTCCATATAAAGGTACATTGGCTTTTTCTGTCAAGGCATTGATCTGATCTATAGAGGCTCCATCAAATATAGGAGTAGCATATTTCTCTCCTAAGTTTTGACCTGCCCATCCTAAAACGGTTTCATAAATCTGACCAATATTCATTCGAGAAGGTACACCTAATGGATTCAATACGATATCTACCGGCGTTCCGTCTTCGAGGAATGGCATTTCTTCCTCACGGACAATTCGAGCTACAATCCCTTTGTTTCCATGACGTCCTGCCATTTTATCTCCTACTTTAAGCTTGCGCTTTTTCGCTATGTATACCTTTGCTAATTTTTTGATTCCTGCAGGAAGTTCATCTCCCACACTGATCGTAAATTTCTCGCGACGAAGGGCTCCTTGCAGATCATTTTCTTTGATTTTGTAGTTGTGAATCAAATCTGCGATCAATTCGTTGGTTTCCTTTGAAGTCGTCCAAGTACTTTTCGCTAAATGGGTATAGTCCTCCACTGCGGAAAGTAACTTTAAGGTGTATTTCTTGCCTTTTGGAAGAATTTCTTCACCTAGGTCGTTGGTGATTCCTTGACAGGTTTTACCATTGACTATTGAAAACAGTTTATCAATCAAAACAGTTTTCAATTCTTCAAATTTTACGTCAAACACATCTTCTAGTGCCTCCAATTCTTGCTTGTCTTGGTTGCGTTTGCGTTTGTCTTTTACCGAACGGGTAAAGAGTTTTTTGTCAATTACTACTCCACGTAAAGAGGGTGGTGCTTTCAACGAAGCATCTTTTACATCTCCTGCTTTATCCCCAAAAATAGCGCGTAATAATTTTTCTTCTGGAGTAGGGTCAGATTCTCCCTTAGGAGTAATTTTCCCTATTAAAATATCTCCAGGATTGACTTCAGCTCCAATGCGGATCATTCCATTTTCATCCAAGTCTTTCGTAGCTTCTTCACTGACATTCGGGATGTCGTTGGTCAACTCTTCCGTTCCCAATTTTGTATCGCGAACATCCAAAGAATATTCATCAATGTGAATGGAGGTAAAAATGTCTTGTCGAACTACTTTTTCAGAAATCACGATTGCATCTTCAAAGTTGTACCCTTTCCAAGGCATGAAGGCTACTTTCATATTTCTTCCCAAAGCCAATTCTCCAGCTTCGGTAGCATACCCCTGACACAAGACCTGACCTTTTGAAACACGATCACCCTTTTTTACTATTGGCTTTAGATTGATACAAGTACCTTGGTTGGTTTTTCTAAATTTAACTAGATTATAAGATTTTAAATTTCCATCAAAACTAACCAGACCTTGTTCTTCTGTAAAGTCATAACGGATAGATATTTTTTCTGCATCGACATACTCAACTACACCGTCACTTTCCGCATTGATCAAAACACGAGAATCCGAAGCAACTTGCTTTTCCAATCCTGTTCCCACAATAGGAGACTCAGGACGTAAAAGAGGTACTGCCTGACGCATCATGTTAGATCCCATCAGCGCACGGTTGGCATCATCATGTTCCAAAAAGGGAATTAAAGATGCTGAAATCGAAGCGATCTGATTGGGCGCTACGTCGGTATAGTTAATCTGTTCGGGAGACACCACAGGGAAATCGGCTTGATCTCGGGCAATGATTTTATCATCGAGTATCTGTCCAGATTTATCAAAGTTGATATTGGCTTGAGCAATCAACTGATCCTCTTCTTCCTCAGCACTGAGGTAATGAGTTTCTTTCAAGTTGATCTTTCCGTTTTCAACTTTACGGTAAGGTGTCTCAATAAAGCCAAGATTGTTCACTTTTGCATATACTCCGAGGGAGGATATCAATCCAATATTCGGTCCTTCAGGAGTTTCAATAGGACAAAGGCGACCATAGTGGGTGTAGTGTACATCCCGCACCTCAAATCCAGCACGTTCTCGAGAAAGTCCTCCAGGTCCTAAGGCAGACAAACGACGTTTGTGGGTAATTTCTGCCAATGGATTGGTTTGATCCATAAACTGCGACAACTGGTTGGTTCCAAAGAAACTGTTGATTACTGAGGATAATGTTTTCGCGTTAATTAGATCAATGGGAGTAAATACCTCGTTATCCCGCACATTCATACGCTCTCGGATGGTTCTTGCCATACGGGCAAGACCTACTCCAAACTGAGAAGACAACTGCTCTCCTACTGTTCGTACACGTCGGTTGGAAAGGTGGTCGATATCATCAATCTCTGCTTTAGAGTTGATCAATTCAATCAAATATTTTACAATGGTAATGATATCTAATTTGGTCAAAACTTGTTTGTCCATTTCAACATCTAAACCGAGTTTTTTATTCATTCGATAACGTCCTACTTCACCTAGGTTATACCTTTGGTCAGAGAAAAACAGCTTATCGATGATTCCACGAGCAGTATCTTCGTCTGGTGGTTCTGCATTACGCAACTGGCGATAAATATGCTCTACCGCTTCTTTTTCGGAATTGGTTGGATCTTTTTGCAGAGTATTGTAAATGATGGCATAGTCTGACATATGCGCATCGACTTTGTGTAAAAGAATGTTTTTTACACTTGCCTCCATAATCTCATCGATGTGTTCCTTTTCGAGGATAGTATCCCGATCGATGATAATTTCGTTACGCTCAATAGAAATAACTTCTCCTGTATCTTCATCGACAAAGTCTTCATGCCAAGTCTTTAATACACGTGCTGCCAATTTTCTTCCTAAAACTCGTTTTAGTCCTGCTTTGGTTACTTTAATTTCTTCTGCAAGATCAAAAATTTCAAGGATGTCACGATCATGTTCGAAACCAATCGCTCGGAACAAAGTCGTTACAGGTAATTTTTTCTTACGGTCAATGTAGGCGTACATAACGCTATTGATATCCGTAGCAAATTCAATCCAAGAACCCTTAAATGGAATCACTCGGGCTGAGTATAATTTTGTACCGTTGGCGTGAAAGGATTGGCCAAAGAAAACTCCAGGTGAACGGTGTAATTGAGAAACAACAATACGTTCTGCACCATTGATAACAAAAGTACCGCTAGGTGTCATATAGGGGATAGTCCCTAAAAAGACATCTTGGACAATTGTTTCAAAATCTTCGTGCTCTAGATCGTTACAATACAGTTTTAAACGTGCCTTAAGCGGAACGGAATAAGTCAGTCCTCTTTCGATACATTCTTGAATTGAATAGCGTGGAGGATCCACGAAATAGTCTAAAAATTCGAGAACAAATTGATTTCTGGTATCTGAAATGGGGAAATTTTCTTTAAACGTATTGAAGAGACCTTCTACATTACGTTCGTCAGATTTTGTTTCTAGCTGAAAAAAATCTTGAAAGGATTTAATTTGAATATCCAGAAAATCAGGATAATTGGGAGTGTGTTTTGCTCCTGCGAAGTTGGTTCTTTGGCTCTGTATACTAGGCATCTAACTGTGTTTTTAAGGGTCATCATACAAAAGGGGCGGACATTAAAAAGGGATAGGCCTTTGGAAAAAATCCAAAAGCCTAGACCTCTATTGGTATGGATTGAGACTACTTAAGCTCAACCTCGGCACCTGCTTCTTCTAGAGATTTTTGAAGCGCTTCAGCTTCATCTTTAGCAACTCCTTCTTTCAATGGAGCGGGTGCACCGTCAACTAATTCTTTAGCTTCTTTAAGCCCAAGACCAGTCAATTCCTTTACTAATTTTACTACTGCGAGTTTAGAACCTCCCGCGGCTTTAAGGATCACGTCAAATTCTGACTTTTCCTCTGCTGCATCTCCAGTGGCTCCGCCACCAGCAGGTCCAGCAACCGCAACTGCAGCAGCTGCAGGTTCGATTCCGTACTCATCTTTTAAAATATCTGCCAACTCATTGACTTCTTTTACCGTCAAGTTGACTAGTTGTTCTGCGAATTCTTTTAAATCTGCCATGTTACTAATTTTTCTGTTAAAACTTTATTGTGTTAATTCGAGTGCGTACTTTTTTGGGTCAGGGTTTAACGTTCTGAAAGTGTTTTTAAAATTCCAGAGAGTTTCCCACCTCCTGACTGAAGTGCAGAAACCACGTTTTTGGTTGGCGATTGTAACAATGTTAAAATATCTCCAATCAACTCATCTTTAGATTTGATCGCAACTAAGGCGTCTAGTTGGTCATCCCCAATGTAAACGGCTTCTTCAATAAAAGCACCTTTTAAAATGGGTTTGTCCGACTTTTTTCTAAAGTCCTTGATCACCTTTGCAGGTGCATTTCCCGATTCGGAAAACATCAACGAGGTATTCCCTTTCAGGATCCCTGTCAACTCTCCAAAGTCATGAACGGAAGCTTCCATAGCTTTGGCGAGTAATGTATTTTTAACCACTTGCAGTTTTATATTCTGCTTGAAACAAGCCCTTCTCAGGTTGCTTGTTTGTTTTGCATCCAACCCTGCAATATCCGCTAAATAAAGGTTTTTAACTCCTCCTAAAGCTTCTTTAAGGCTTTCAATTGCTTCGTTTTTTTCTTGTCTTGTCATTGCTTGCGTATTGTGCGTTAGGCTAGTTTGGTGTCTATGGAAATCCCAGGACTCATCGTACTAGACATATAAACGCTTTTGACATAAATTCCTTTTGAGGTTGAAGGCTTTAACTTTAAAATGGTTTTCAACAGCTCATCTGCATTTTCAAAAATCTTTTCCGCAGAAAAAGATGCTTTTCCAATGGAAGCATGAACAATTCCTGTCTTATCCACTTTAAAATCAATTTTACCTCCTTTGACGTCAGCTACAGCCTTTTTGATGTCCATGGTGACAGTTCCCGTTTTGGGGTTGGGCATTAAGCCACGAGGACCTAATACACGACCTAAAGGGCCTAATTTTCCCATCACACTGGGCATAGTGACAATTACGTCAACGTCGGTCCATCCTCCTTTGATCTTCTGAAGGTAGTCATCAAGACCTATAAAATCTGCACCTGCCTCTTTGGCATCTGCTTCTTTATCTGGAGTTACCAAGGCGAGAACGCGAACGTCCTTTCCTGTACCGTGAGGTAGGGTAACTACACCACGAACCATTTGATTGGCTTTTTTGGGATCAACACCCAGTCGAACTGCCAAGTCAACGCTCGCATCAAATTTTGTATTGGTAATTTCTTTTACCAAAGCAGAAGCTTCTTGGAGTGAATAGATTTTTTTAGGATCTACTTTTGCTCGCGCTTCTTTTTGTTTTTTACTTAATCTAGCCATTGCTTACTATTAAAAATTAAAAGGGAGCTTCTCCTGAGATTTTGAATCCCATCGAACGTGCCGTACCCGCTACCATTTTCATAGCAGACTCTACGGTAAAGGCATTGAGGTCAGGCATTTTATCTTCTGCGATAACTTTTACCTGATCCCAAGTGACCGTAGCCACTTTTTTTCGATTGGGTTCTCCAGAACCTTTTTTAGCTTTGGCTGCTTCCATCAGTTGAACGGCCGCTGGCGGAGTCTTGATGACAAACTCAAAGGACTTGTCAACATATACAGTAATCGCTACTGGTAAAACTTTACCAGGTTTATCTTGGGTTCGTGCATTAAACTGCTTACAAAACTCCATGATATTGACTCCTGCAGATCCGAGCGCGGGTCCAACCGGTGGCGATGGATTCGCAGCACCTCCCCGAACTTGTAGTTTTAATACTTTACTTACTTCTTTTGCCATTGTCTAATTTAATTTTAAGGGGGTGTAGAAGTTGGAAGCGGCTACACCATCTTAATTTATGTAACATTTATAGTTTTTCTACTTGCATATAACTCAACTCTAGCGGGGTCTTTCGTCCGAAGATTTTAACCATCACTTCGAGTTTGCGTTTTTCTTCATTTACTTTTTCGATAGTTCCCGTAAATCCGTTAAATGGACCATCGATAACTTTTACATTTTCACCTACGTTGAAAGGAATGGAAATGTGTTCTGTAGTAAGGGCTAATTCATCCACCTTACCAAGCATTCTGTTAACTTCTGCTTCACGCATAGGTATGGGCTCTCCCCCTTTGGTCTCTCCTAAAAATCCAATAACATTGGTAACTGACTTGATGATGTGTGGAAGTTCTCCAGATAAATTTGCTTTGATCATAATATATCCTGGAAAATAAGTGCGCTCTTTACTAATTTTTTTTCCATTGCGAATTTGTACAACCTTTTCTGTAGGAACTAAAATGTCCTCAACAAGGTGGTCGTAACTAAAGCGTGTAATCTCAGACATGATGTAGTCTTTGATTTTTGCCTCTTGACCGCTCACAGCACGAACTACATACCATTTTTTATCGCTTGTCGTTGTAGCCATCCTTATCCGATCAAATTAAAATAAAACTGTATCACTTTGGAAAGCAAGGTGTCTGCACCCCATATTGCCAAAGAAAATAGGACAGAAAACACAAGTACAATGACTACCAAACGCTGAAGTTCGGAACGTTCAGTCCAAGAAACGTTATTTTTTAATTCCTCAAATGAATCTTTTATATAATCAATCATTGCTGCCATCTATTATTTTTATCAGCACGGGTTGAGAGGCTCGAACTCCCGACACCTGGTTTTGGAGACCAGTGCTCTACCAACTGAGCTAAACCCGTTTTTATTTGACACAAAAGGCGTCCCGTGTTTACGGGACACCTTCAATGTCATTTTAAAAACATTTTACTTAGTCTAGGATTTCGGTAACCTGTCCAGCCCCTACAGTTCTACCCCCTTCACGGATCGCAAAACGTAGTCCAATGCTTAAAGCGATTGGGCTAATTAAGTCAACATTGATCGTTAAGTTATCACCAGGCATTACCATTTCAACTCCGTCAGGTAAAGCAATATTTCCTGTAACGTCAGTAGTACGAACGTAAAACTGTGGACGGTAGTTGTTATGGAATGGTGTGTGACGACCACCTTCTTCTTTTTTCAAGATATATACCTCGGCTTTAAATTTAGCGTGAGGAGTTACAGAACCTGGCTTACAGATTACCATACCTCTTTTGATATCGGTTTTTTCGATACCTCTCAAAAGGATACCTACGTTATCTCCAGCTTCCCCACGGTCTAATATTTTTCTAAACATCTCAACTCCGGTAACTGTAGATTTTAATTTTTCAGCACCCATACCAATGATATCAACTTCATCTCCAGTATTGAATACTCCTGTTTCAATACGACCAGTAGCAACAGTACCACGACCAGTAATTGAGAATACATCTTCCACAGGCATTAGAGCGTCTTTGTCGACGTCACGCTTGGGCAATTCGATCCATGTATCTACTTCATCCATTAATTTCATTACGGTATCGACCCATTTTTGCTCTCCGTTCAATGCTCCAAGAGCAGAACCTAAAACAACAGGTGTATTATCTCCGTCATAGTCATAAAAAGAAAGTAATTCACGTACTTCCATTTCAACTAATTCTAGTAATTCTTCATCATCCACCATGTCTGCTTTATTCAAGAACACTACAATACGTGGTACACCTACTTGGCGTCCCAAAAGGATATGTTCTCTAGTTTGTGGCATAGGGCCATCTGTTGCAGCAACAACAAGTATAGCACCATCCATTTGAGCAGCACCAGTAACCATGTTCTTTACATAGTCGGCGTGACCTGGACAATCCACGTGTGCGTAGTGACGATTTGCTGTTTGGTATTCAACGTGTGAAGTGTTGATCGTGATTCCACGCTCTTTTTCTTCAGGAGCGTTGTCAATTTGATCAAAGCTTCTTGCTTCAGAAAAACCTGCATCTGCAAGCACTTTTGTGATTGCTGCAGTAAGAGTTGTTTTTCCGTGATCTACGTGACCAATAGTTCCAATATTTAAGTGGGGTTTCGACCGGTCAAATGTTTCTTTAGCCATAATTATTGTTGTTTCAATGTTATTTTTAGGAGCGCAAATTTATTAATTTTTTTCTTTTCAAAGATTGTTTTATGCTTTTTTTTTGTATATGTATTTGATTTTAATATAATCTATTACACAAAGTACTTGTCGCTAGACTCTAAACTATTTTTTTTTGCTCTAAAAAGTCTTTTCTTTTAATCCTTATATTCTAAGAGTTTGAAAGGACTTAAATGCTTAATTTTGTTTTTTTGAAATGGGTTTAGACATTTCAGAATGCCGCTTTATGAATTTAATAATCATTGTTCCCTGTTACAACGAATCCAAAAGACTTGAACCATCTGCTTTTGAAGGCTTTATGAAAATACATCCCGAGCTGTCTTACTTATTTGTAAACGATGGCTCTAAAGATCAAACTCTGAGTATTCTTAAAAAAATGGAAAACCATTTTCCAAAGCAGGTAAAAATTCTGAACCTAGAAAAAAATTTGGGAAAAGCTAATGCCGTCAGAGCAGGAATGCGGGCTGCTTTAGATGAAAAAAAATACGATCGTATGGCCTTCCTAGATGCAGATCTTTCGACACCTTTAGAAGATTGCTATGGTTTGTCCAAAAAAATTGATGCCAAAACCCAATTTGTGTTTGCTTCGCGCCTTAAAAAATTAGATAATCATATCCAGCGAAAGTGGTATCGCTTTTTTATCGGTCGGATAATTGCGACATTAATCTCTAAAATGTTACGACTCCCTTTATATGATACTCAGTGTGGGTGTAAAATTTTTAGTTCTAAAATTGTTTTAACCGCTTTTGAAAAGCCTTTTATTTCCCGTTGGTTGTTTGATGTGGAAATTTTTTTTCGCTTAAAGAAATTTTTTGGAGCCCAGTTACTCAAGATCTCCAAAGAGGTTCCTTTGAATACTTGGATTGATTTGGGGGATTCTAGAATTGAACCTATTTACGGTCTTTTGGTATGGAAAGACCTATTGAAAATCTACAGACATTACAAATGAAAAAGATCCTTTCAATCCTTAGCAATGAAAAATGGCATCCCTTCTTGTTTTGGGGGCTGGTTTTGATTCGAGGGGTTTTTAATTTCAGCCTTCCCTTGATGGACAAAACGGAAGCGCGTTATGCAGAAATTGCCCGCATTATGGTTGAAACTGGAGATTGGATAGTTCCCCATATAGACTACGGAGTTCCTTTTTGGGCCAAACCCCCTCTTTCAACTTGGGCTAGTGCCTTAAGCATTTCTGTTTTTGGAGACCATGCGTTTTTTGTACGTTTGCCGTATTTGCTATTGGCCGTATTCATCGGTCTGTTTTTAGGAAGATATCAAAAGAAAAACACCTTCTATTTTCCAGGAATAGTATTACTTAGTTTACCAGAATTTTATTTGCACGCAGGGGTAGTCTCTACAGATCTTTTTCTAAGCTTTAGTGTTGGATTGGTCTTACTGAGTTTTTGGGAAGCCGTTCAAAAAGAAAGTTCCTCATATTGGGGCTATCTTTTTTTTGCAGGCTTAGGCTTGGGATTGCTTGCAAAAGGCCCAATTGTAGCAATTTTAACCTTACCTCCAATCGGTCTTTGGTGTGTTTTTACTGGAAATATTAAAAGAGCTGTAGTTACTGCGCCCTGGGTTGGAGGTGTAATTATCACACTTGTGCTAAGTCTTCCTTGGTATGCATTTGCGGAATGGCGATCTCCAGGTTTTATCGATTATTTTATTGTAGGGGAACATTTTGAACGCTATTTCAATTCCGATTGGAAAGGAGATAAATACGGTTTTCCAAAACAGCAGCCCCTTGGTATTGTGTGGTTATTTTTTATCGCCTTTGTTTTGCCCTGGTCGGTATTACTTATAAGGTTAATTGTAAAAAAATGGAAGCAAATAAAGGGCAATCCATGGACATTGTTTTTATTAATCTGGATGATCTGGACCCCCTTCTTTTTTACTTCTTCAAAAAGTTTAATACATCCCTACATCCTCCCTTCGATGATTCCTGTTGCTTTAATGATCGTGTTTTTTTGGAAAGAGGTTCAATACAAAAAGACCTATCTCGGTATTGGTATCGGGATTCCCTTAGCACTTTTTTTTCTTTTGATGTCGGGAATTGCTAAACCCCTGTATGTAAACAATACAGACAAGTACCTTGTAACCAATCTCCGTCCTGAAGTTCCAGTGTATTCCTTGGATCAAAAATCTTACTCAAGTCAGTTCTATACTAAGGGAAAGATTCAAACTATAGACCTGAATTTTTTGACACAACTAATTCAAAAAAAACCTGTGGCTTACATTCGGATTACAAATAAGAGATGGAATTCATTGCCTTTGGAAATAAGAACTCAACTCTATAAATTTAGAGAAAATAGAAAGACAAGTATTTATACTTTTAAAAAATAAGTGGAAATGTTCCTCGTCTTAAACACCTCTGTTTTATAGTTTATAGGCTTGACGTGCCAGCAACCTCCACTGATTTTTTTGTTTTTTAAACACCATCATATTACCCAGACGAATACTTACAGGGTTGCCCTTATTGATCGCTTCTATCAAAAAAATATGCCGAACCACAGCTGTATCATCTCCTGAAAAATAAACGGTTTGATTTTCCGTATCGGTGGAAATAAAATTAAAATCTCCATGAACAACTGCATCTACAAACGCTTGTTTGTTTTCAATATTCCCACTTGAATGACCATAGGTAAGGGCTTCTGTAGTAAGATTTTTTAATGCGGTTTCATCACGATTGACCATCGCCTGGTTTAATTCATAAACTGCCTTTTCTACTCGTTCAACTTCAGGATTGTTCTGGCTTGAATTTTCTGGAGTTTGGGCGAAGACCGTCAGTCCACACAACAAAAGCAGAAAAAAAATTGGTGTCTCTTTTTGCATAAAAATGTATTTTAATTGGTTAACAGGATTGCAATTGATATTCCCATAAATGTAGAAAACCTGTGGCGATAAACCAGAAAAACCTTTTTATTTTTATCACTCGCAAAGGATTCAAATACCATTTAAATTTAATATGGGTAGATCTACAGTGATTTTTGGAAGATTTTTTGTATTTTAAATGAAGTTTGAAAACTAATATTTATTCGGGGTCGTCCCTGTAAAAAAAAAATAATGAAATTTCTAGAAAAGTACTACCCCATTCTTCTTGCCTTTTTAAGCTTTTTATATTCAATTTATCTTTGGTTTTCAGGCAACCAATTGGAAGGTATATATGTAGGCTTATGGCCCGTTACCATTTTGGCTTTTGCAATTGCTATTAGACAGAGAAGAAAAGACGATAACTAAAACTATATGAACAATCAACTGACCTTTATTATTGGCACTTTGATCTTTATCGTTTATCTCTATTTTTATTTAAAAATAGTCTTAAGTCAAATTCAGAGAAAAAAACAAAATGATTCGGAGTATTTCGATACAAATGATTTTGACGGAATTGGCAATCAGGGACGCTTTCCAGATAAGAATCCAAAAAACAGATCGATATAAACTTTTTTTGATAAGCGCTTGAAGTTGAGCGTTTCATTGAGGCTTCGTTTTATGATCCCAAAAGCCCACCCTATACTTTTTGTATGAATTTTTCCATACTTCATTAAATAAATACGTATGTGAATGAACTAAATGATGAAATTATTTAGCCAAGATTTAAAGAGAAGTTTAAATCTGAAAGTTTTGAAAAGTAAAAAAGGCATTCCGATGGAAAGCCTTGCTGTTAAAGAGAGCCAATGACGAGATTTGAACTCGTGACCTCTTCCTTACCAAGGAAACGCTCTACCCCTGAGCTACATCGGCGATAAAAAAAGAGAGCGAGAGACCGGGTTCGAACCGGCGACATTCAGCTTGGAAGGCTGACGCTCTACCAACTGAGCTACTCTCGCATTAAACTGACATGAGCCAGTGTTGGTATTGAATTTGTAAATATAAAAACATTTTACAAACACACCTAAGTGGGGAGAGCAGGATTCGAACCTGCGAAGTTAAAAAACAACAGATTTACAGTCTGTCCTCGTTGGCCGCTTGAGTATCTCCCCTATTTTCAATGAGCATTAAAAAAGTTTTTCATAAAGTGTTTTTGGCCTTAGCATGTCAGAACAATCTGACCGCTTATACACTTTTACTTTTTTAAAGAGCCGATGGAGGGACTCGAACCCACGACCTGCTGATTACAAATCAGCTGCTCTAGCCAGCTGAGCTACATCGGCTTTTGAATTCTGCTCTCGCAAAATCGATTGCAAATTAAATGCTATTTTTTATGCTTTCAAAAGAAAAAAATAACTTTTTATAAGATTCGTTCTTTTTCCTTTCTACGCTTTAGAATCCGCTCTGCACTTTCCGCAGCACTGTTGACGGATTCCTCAAAAGATTTAGAGATTTTTTTGACGATTATGACATCGCCAGGAATGCTTATTTTAAGCTCTGCCCATTTATTAATTCCATCTGAATTATTTTCAACTTTAGTAAAAACAAAGACTTCACTGATCTGATTGTGAAACAATGAAAGTTTTTCAATTCGCTTTTGAGAAAATTCTTTTAGTTTGATGTCGGCTTTGTAGTTTACAGCTCTAAAGTGCATTGTGATCATACGATTTGTTTTTTAGTTGTTTTTCTCTCTGGGGTGTGCCTTTTTGTATACTTCTTGGATTTTTTTCATACTGCTATGAGTATAATGTTGTGTCGCAGCAATACTACTATGACCTAGCAAATCCTTGATTGCATTTAAATCTGCACCTTGATCCAACAAATGTGTTGCAAAGCTATGCCTGAGGACATGAGGGCTTCTTTTGGTTTTGGTGGATACCTTACTAAGATAGGTTTTTACCGTCTCATAAACAAATGTTGCATGAAGCTTTTTCCCACGATTGTTGATAAAAAAACAGTCTGAATCTCGGGGAATTTGACACTGCTTTTGCATCTCTAGTAGTTGCTTCAATTGCATTTTAATTTCTGGCAAAAGAGGAAGCAATCGCTCTTTATTTCGTTTCCCCAAAACCTTCATTAATCCAGCAGAAAAATCGACCTCTTGCACTTTAAGCTCTATCAGTTCACTTCTGCGAATACCTGTGTAATAAAACAGTTGGATCAAAGTTTTCTGGAGTGTACCGGTGTAATCATCTGGAAAAAAATCAGCAGTAAACAACCGTTGGATTTCTTCTTGAAAAAAAGGTAATTGGACTTTGGTATCTGTTTTGAGAGCTTTGTGTTCTTTTAATGGCGAAACTGAAATCCCTCCAATACGGAGTAAAAACTTGAAATACGAACGCAAGACAGAGATCTTTCTATTGACCGTCCGAGGGCTGTTTCCCGATTGGATCAAAGAAACAATCCATGCGCGTATTTCTCCATAGGAAACCCCATCTAAAGTATCTTCAGCACTCTGTTCTACAATGAACTTTTCAAAAGCCTCCAAATTGGATCGGTAGGCCTTTAAGGTGTGCTGAGAACATTTTTTTTCTAATGAAATATATTCTAAAAACGCAGGGATGGACATAAAAAAACGTTATCCCATAAAGTTATAAAACTTCATTAAGATAACGTATATATTGTGATAACGTTTGCTAAAACTTAGATGCTTTCACTATCTCTAAGATGCTGGATGTATTGCGCCTTTTGAATTTTTTGACGATTCTTTACAGAAGGCTTAGTAAACTGCTTTCTGGTTCGCAACTGACGCATTGCTCCTGTTTTATCAAATTTTCTTTTAAAACGCTTTAATGCGCGATCGATGTTTTCACCGTCTTTGATGGGAATAATTAACATAATATGGCACCTCCTTTCATAATGGGTGCAAATATATATAAAAGAATGTGTTTAGACACTTTTATTTAAAATTTAACGCTCTCCGTTTAAAATTTTTCTAGCTATGACCACTTTTTGTATTTCACTAGTCCCTTCACCAATGGTGCAAAGCTTTGAATCTCTCAAGAATTTTTCTACCGGATAATCTTTTGTAAAACCATACCCTCCATGGATTTGAACCGCCTCATTAGCTACTCTCACACAGGTTTCAGAAGCAAATAATTTTGCCATTGCACCTGCTTTGGTCACATTTAAATTTTGGTTTTTCATCTCTGCTGCTTTTTGAGTGAGCAAAGTAGAAGCTTCAATTTCTGTTGCCATATCAACCAACTTAAAAGAAATGCCTTGAAAATTACTAATCGATTTACCAAATTGTTTACGTTCTTCTGAATAAGCCAGTGCGGCGTTATAGGCTCCTTTGGCGACTCCTAACGAAAGTGCTGCGATGGAAATCCTTCCTCCGTCTAGTATTTTCATAGATTGAATAAAGCCATCTCCAACTGGACCCAATCGGTTTGCATCAGGAATAACACATTCATCAAAAACCATTTCAGCAGTCTCTGAGGCACGCATACCCAATTTATTTTCTTTTTTACCTGCAAAAAAACCAGGAGTGCCTCGTTCTACTACAAAAGCGGTCATTCCTCGATTGTCTCCCTTTTCGCCATTTCTAGCAATCACTACTGCGATATCTCCAGAAATCCCGTGAGTAATAAAGTTTTTGGTGCCATTCAAAATCCACTGATCTCCTTCTTTCCTGGCTGTAGTGGACATTCCTTTGGCATCTGAACCGGTATTGTGTTCGGTAAGTCCCCAGGCGCCAAGAGCGCTTCCTTCACAAAGTTTTGGAAGCCATTTTTTTCGTTGTTGCTCCGTTCCAAATGAGTAAATATGATTGACGCACAAGGAGTTATGTGCTGCTATGGAGAGACCTATGGAAGGATCCACCATTGAGATTGTTTCGATGAGTGTGACGTATTCATGATACCCCATTCCAGAACCTCCGTAGGTTTCTGGGATCAACATTCCCATAAATCCAAGAGAACCAGCCTGTTCGAAAATTTCCGCCGGAAAATATTGAGCTTCGTCCCAGTCCATGACATTGGGTTTGATGAATTGTGCAGCAAAATCTCGAGCTGCTTCAAACACCATTCGCTGAGTTTCGGTAGTTTGAATTTCAGGACGTAATTCGAAATCAATCATAAACAATTTTTAGTGCAAATATAGTTTTATTCTTTGTAGTTTGTTTGGGGAATTTACGAAAAGTTCAGACAAAAAAGCTTCGTTTATCCCTTTATTTCGGGTTCTGTGCGCGATAATTTTTCGTGTATCTTCTCGATTTAAATAAGGGGTGTTTTCAAGCTCCTGGAGAGTCGCCCTATTGAGATCCAGACGATTGATATTTGGAGGTGATTGAATTTCAAAACGATCTAAAAGCCGCTTCACAACAAGACTGTCTAAGCCATAGACTTCGTAACATTGGGCCAAAACGGAAAAGCCCGAGAGGTACGTCCTGTAGTTGACGATACGTTCTGAAAGTACAGAACCAATCCCCGAAATCTCGGCAAAATCATTTGCTGTAGCCTTGTTGATATCTTTCTTTACTAGACTTCTAACTTTTGGTTTTGTCTTGACAAAACCTTTGGGGAATTTGAGTTGCGGAAGTACCTTTTCCATAAGCGCATCCGTGAGTCCTGTAACCGCTTGAAATTCCTTTGGTGAATTTACAAAGCGGTTTGTCTCCCTGAAACGCAGTAGTCTGTCGAATGCTTCGGGTGGAATCCCTATAGCATAGGCGCGGTAATCAGAAAGGTAATTGGGATTGTATTGATAAACGATTGGTGCAGGTTCATTTTCTCTTATTCGTATAGAGTCTAGCAAGGCTTGATACTGATGAGTTTCTGTCATATCCAATGGAACTTCTTCAACAGACTGAGTAAATAACCGAAAAAGTTGGACTACACTCATCACTAATAACAGGATAATAACAGCCCCTCGTTGAGGTCGAGACAACACAAATCGAAAAGGTCTTTGGGGCATTAAGATTTATTTTTTCAATCCTGTAATTGCTTGAAGATAGGAGTTCAATTCTTCACGTACACGTGGGAAAAGCAACAATAGTCCGATCATATTTGGGAATACCAAAGCGAGAATCATAGCGTCTGAAAATGCCCAAACAGAAGACATATCTCCAGCAGCACCAATTACAATAAAAATCAAAAACAAAGATTTATAGGTCAACTCGGACACTTTGCTCTTTCCAAAAATGTACATCCAGGATTGTAAACCGTAATAAGACCACGAAATCATGGTAGAGACGGCAAATAAAACGACTGCAATAGTCAAAAATGGTCCAGAAAATGCAATGTATTTTGAAAATGCAGCAGCTGTAATTCCGGCTCCCTCAGCAGGGACTCCATCAATCATCACAACACCACCTACACCTCCGTAGTCAAAAACTGTATTGTCACCATTAAAAATAATAATTACCAAAGCGGTCATAGTACAAATCACTACCGTATCAATGAAAGGCTCTAGTAAAGCCACCAAACCTTCAGATGCGGGATACTTTGTTTTTACTGCAGAATGGGCAATAGAGGCAGAACCAGCTCCTGCTTCATTGGAAAATGCCGCACGCCTAAATCCGGTAATCAAGACACCAAGTAAACCTCCCAGTCCAGCTTGAGGGCTGAAAGCTTGTTTAAAAATCATAGCAAAAGCATCATCTACAAAACTAAAATTTGTGAAAATAATATACAGACAAGCAAGGATATACATCAATGCCATCAAAGGGACTACTTTTTCTGTAACAGAAGCTATACGTTTGATTCCCCCAATAATTATGACACCCACTACTATCATCATTATAACACCAATAATAGTACGGGCATTACCTCCAGTCATGCCAAAAGAATCGACAAGCTGCATTGCCGCTTGATTGGACTGTGCTGCATTACCTCCACCAAAGGAAGCTCCAATACATAAAAAAGCGAAGATTCCCGCCAGTACTTTTCCTAAAGTGACAAATCCTTTTTCTTGAAGTCCTTTGGTCAAATAATACATAGGCCCTCCATATATGGTTCCGTCTTCTCCTACATCGCGGTACTTTACACCTAGGGTACATTCTACGAATTTGGTGGACATTCCCAACAATCCACAGAGAATCATCCAAAAGGTGGCCCCAGGTCCTCCTACTGCTATCGCAAGAGCAACTCCTGCAATATTTCCATTTCCAACTGTACCAGATACTGCTGTGGCTAAAGCTTGGAAGTGGCTTACCTCACCTTCTTTACTTTCATCAGCAATCGTTCCTTTGACATCCCCGTCTATGGCCAGCTCTGATGGGGCTGCACTGTGATGGTCAATACTGTCAAATTTCCCCCGGACTGTATTGATGGCTGTTATAAAATGTCGAATGTTGACAAAACCAAAATAAAAGGTGAAAAACAATGCCCCTCCCACAAGTAGAAATATAATGGTCGGAATCTGAGTGCCCGGAAAATTGTGTAAAATTAAACCCTCCCACCAATTTGCAATCGGAGTGAATGCTTCATTTATACGCTCGTCCAAACCCCGATCTTGGGCAGCTAGTGGAATTGATAGAAATAGAAATGAAAAAGTGAAAAGAATAGGTTTTGATAGTTTTGAAAACTTTAGCATCAGAAAAAAGATTTAAGGGTTCAATATCTTAAAAAGGATTAGAAAAACAAACTATTCTAACTGAAAGATTGTGTTTAATTTTTTAATGCTTTTTCTTGTACCCAACACAATGAGTTTCCCCTGGACTGATAATGAGGTGTTTGCATCGGGATTGATGTGTTGATTTCCCTCTGCATCTTTATATCCAATCACGTTACATCCCGTAAGTTCTCGTAGTTGCAACTCTGCTAAGGACTTATTTTGATATTTTTTAGGTAACTGCCTCAAAACTACCTCTTCTACATTGGGACTGGTATCGTCTTTCCACCAATCCAGATTTCCCAAAAAATTTATCAAGTCGGGAACAGTAAGCAATGCTGCCATATGGTCTCCCCCAATCTTATCCGGCATGATCACATGATTGGCACCAGCCCATTCCAGTTTAGATTGGTTTCGTTCTTCTGAAACTCGGCTGACAATGACAATATCGGGTTGTAATTTTCGGGCAGACAAAACCACAAAAAGATTGTCTGCATCATCAGGTAAGGAGCAAATTAGGTTTTTGGCACGTTGGATTCCCGCTGCAAGTAACACCTCATCGGAAAGTGCAGTGCCTTTGTAAAAAAGAATCTCTTTCTCATGGGCCTTTATAAGTTTTTCATCCTGTTCTATTACGATATATTGCTCTTTGTGTTGTTGTAAACGTTTTACGGCTTGTCGCCCATTACGGCCAAATCCACAAACCAGTGTGTGCCCGATTAAATTTTTTGTCATGATCTTATTTTTTTTTGTTTCCAGTAATTCAAATTCCATTGACTAAATAGCGATTCTACAATAAAGCGAATGGCAATGGCAACCACCACAAAAGCCACAAGTATAAAGGCAACAGCAAAGCTGCGTCCTTGATCTGAAAATCCCTCCACTTCAGTATAACCCACCGTACTCAGGGTAATCACAGTCATGTAAAGTGCATCAAAAAAAGAGAAGTCGGGTGTGGTTATGTAAAAACCAGTAATCCCAAACAGCAGTATGAGAACTAAAAGTAGTAATGCGCGAAAGAGAGGATTTTGTAACAGGGACATCGTTATAAATCAAATACAGAGGTACGTTTGGTATAGATTAAATCTTTCAGCTTTAACCAAAAAGCTAATGTGAGGTATAGCACAAAACCTCCGATCAATGTGGTGAATGATGCATACACAAAAAACAATCGGACGCTTTTGACTTTCATACCGAGCAATTCCGCCAAACGAGTAGATACAGCAAACCCGTTTCGTTCAAAAAAAATTCGTAAACGTTGAGATTTTATCATAGTACAAACATACAGGTTTAAAAGAAATTAGCACTATGATTTCATCAGATGAAATTCTACATTACAAGTTAAACATTGGTGTTTTTGACAATAGTTTTTAAACAGATGCATAAGACCTTGACGATGCACCTCAACAGGACCATTCCACAACAGAGCATCAAAAAAAATTTGAGCTTCCAAAAAATCAGGACCTCCTCCTGCATTTGGGTTTCCAGGTCG